>Ga0209813_10000056_pt1 | contig 45704 bp, 36 predicted proteins | sample EndMethybrTD3033_FD_187596 | JGI IMG/M metagenome (GOLD analysis project Ga0209813, IMG submission 187596) | Populus endosphere microbial communities from Tennessee, USA - Endosphere MetaG P. TD hybrid TD303-3 (SPAdes) (version 2) | ecosystem: Host-associated > Plants > Roots > Endosphere... | reverse complement strand
GGGCAACGGGAAGATGGCGCCACAGCTTTTGGTGCCGTCCATCAGGCCCATAGACATATTGGTAGATGGTTTCGTGGCACACCGCCTCGCGAATACCCCGATGACGGCGTAGGTAGCCCGCAATCTGTTCTGGTGACCAGGCTGCCGACAAGCGATCGGCGATATAGGCGGCAAGTTCTGGCTTGCGCGCAATCTTGCCGCCACGCACGCGACGCCCGCGCGCCATGGTCTGCGCGACCGTCGGATAATAGCCCCGAAACAGCGGATGCTCATCCAGATGCCGGTTGCGTTTGAGTTCGCGGTAAATCGTCGCAGGATGACGCCCCAATGCATCCGCGATTTGCCTCACCGACCGCCCGGTCGCTACCAATCGATAAATGTCGCGCCGCTCGTCCAAACCCAGATGCTGATAGCCGTTCATCATGTGCCTTCCTGGAAAGGGGATCAAACCCTTATAAATCCTAGGATTTCGCACTTCGATTTAGAATCCACCGCCTGATCGATTTAAGTTCGATAATATATATTATGTTAAATCATAGCCGGGATCGAGGGGAGGTCTTCCTCCTCATCCATTTCAGTCTTCCAGAATGCGGCTATGGGCCTTGGTGTCGCGCATGCGGACATAGACTGTCAGCGAGATCGCGATCATGACGCTGACATAAATATAGAAAGCGGATTCCATCCCGGACTGTTTGAACCAGAGCGCGACGAACTCGGCCGTGCCGCCGAACAAGGTATTGGCGAGCGCATAAGGCAGCGCCACGCCCAATGCGCGGATATGTGCCGGAAACAACTCGGCCTTCACCACGGCGTTGATCGAGGTGTAGCCGGTGACGATCACAAGGCCCGCCATCACCAGCAGTCCAGCGACCAGCGGATCACGCGTCACCGCCAGCGTGGCGAAGATCGGATAGGTGCAGAGCACGCCCATGATGCCGAAGCCGATCATCAGCGGCTTGCGCCCGATCCGGTCGGACAAGGCGCCGGCCAAAGGCTGCAACAACATGAAAATGAACAATGTTATCCCATTGATTTCCGACGCTGTTTCGCGGCCGAAGCCGGCCGTGTTGACGAGGAACTTCTGCATGTAGATGGAATAGGCATAGAAGGCGATCGTGCCGCCGGCCGTCAGCAGCATCACCGTCAGCGTCTCACGCGGATGGTTGGTGATAAGTTCGATGAAGCCGGACTTGGGCGCGCCTTCGGCTTTCGCCACTTCATAGCTTTGCGTTTCGGCAAGGCCGCGCCGCAGCCAGAAGACGATCACCGCCAGCGCGCCGCCAATGGCGAAGGGAATGCGCCAGCCCCAGGCGTCAAGCTGTGCCTCGGTCAGGATCGACTGGAGCAGTAGCAGGACGCAGATTGCCACCAACTGCCCGGCGATCAGCGTCACATATTGGAAGCTGGAATAGAATCCGCGCCGGTCCTTCCCGGCCATTTCGGTGAGATAGGTTGCGCTGGCGCCATATTCGCCGCCGATCGACAGTCCCTGCATCAGCCGGGCAAGGACGAGCAACAGCGGCGCGCCGACGCCGATCACCTCATAACCCGGCGTCACCGCGATCAACAACGACCCCGCGCACATCAGCGACACCGACAGGGTAAGCCCGCTCTTGCGACCATGGCGATCGGCATAAACGCCCATCAGCCAGGCGCCGATCGGGCGCATCAGGAAGCCCACGGCAAAGATGCCGGCCGCGCTCAGCAACTGGGCGGTGCGATCTTCGCTCGGGAAGAAATGCGGTGCAAAATAGAGGGTGAAGGCGGCGTAGGCATACCAGTCATACCATTCGACCAGATTGCCTGTGGAACCGCCGATGATCGCCTTGAGCCGGGCCTGTTTGTCGGGTGCGACACCCTGCCCCTCATGTGACGTCATGGTGTCAGCACCATTTCACCATTTTCAACGCTCCAGCTTTTGAGACGGGACAGCATATTCATGCCGATGACATTGACGTCGCCCAGCGCCGGCGAGACGACAACTTCGACCTCACTGGCGCGCAGCGGCCCGACCGTCAGCGTCGAGATGCTGGCGCGGCGCGCGTCGATCTTGCCATTGGCGGTGTTGAGCGGGATCGGGGGCGCATTCATGTCGATATTGAGGCCGGTGGCGCGGGCGGTATTTTCCGAAAGGGCGGTGATGGTCGCGCCACTGTCGATCAGGAAGCGCGCGGACATGCCATTGACCATGCCCTCGACCCAATAATGGCCATCCGGCGCGACCGGAATGCGCACCACCTGCCCATCGGACTGGATCGGCGGTGGCGAGGGCTGCGATATGGGCTCGGCACTGTTCTGCGGCTGGAGCAAGGCCCCCTCCTCCGCTGCAAATTTTGCCGGCATCAGTCCCGCCTTCTGGGCAAAGGTGAAGAGGCCGAGCAGGGCGCCGAAGATCAGCACCCAGAGTAGCGCCATCCTTACGAAACTGCCCAGCGCGATGCGGCGGCCGATCAGGGCGGAGCCGACCAAGACCAGGGCGAGCAGATACCAGATGCTGGACATCGCCTGATCCGTGCCGTCCATCAGTGGGGTGCTCCGTCGTTGAGGTCGATGACCAGCCCGTCATAGCCTGGCTCCACCCCTTTGGGGAGCGTGTCGCACAGGGTCGCATAGTCCATGCTCTGGTCCATATGGGTCAGGATCGCGCGACCGGGCCGGGTTGCCGCGATCCCCGCCAATGTCATCTCCAGATGGGCATGGGTGGGATGTGGTTGCGCGCGCAGTGCATCGACCACCCAAATGTCGAGATCATCGAACAGCGCTAGCATATCCGGCGTTATTTCATGAAAATCCGTCGCATATCCGATATGACTATCATCATGGCTGAAGCGAAATCCAGTCGAATAAATGTCGCCATGGGGCATGTCGGTGCAGGCAATGTCGATATCGCCGATCCGTAGCCCATCGGGCAGATCCTGCGGGATGATGATCGGGGGATAGCCCCCCCTCCCCGCAAAGGCATAGCCAAAGCGGGCCTGGAGCAGGCGCATCGTCTGGGCACGGGCATAGCCGGGGATTGGGCTGCGGCGATGATGGAACAACTGGCGAACGTCGTCGATGCCATGGCTGTGATCGGCATGGTCATGGGTCCACAGGATCGCGTCGATGCCGATCACGTTGGCGGCCAGCAACTGGGCCCGCATGTCGGGCGAGGTGTCGACCAATATCCGGGTCGTTGCGCTTTCCACCAGGATCGAGACGCGGGTCCGGCGGTTGCGCGGCTCCGTGGGGTCGCAGGCGCCCCAATCATTGCCGATCCGGGGAACACCGGAGGATGTGCCGCTGCCAAGGATGGTCAGCTTGAGGCTCATGCCTGCGGCCGGCCCTCAATCTTGGCGAATAGGCGCAGGAAATTGGTCGAGGTAGCCGCCGCCAAATCCTCTATGCTCTCGCCGCGCAGATCAGCCAGAAAGCGCGCCGTGTCGGCGACGAAGGCCGGTTCGCACGGCTTGCCGCGATGGGGCACCGGGGCGAGGAAGGGCGAGTCCGTTTCCACCAGCAACCGGTCGAGCGGCAGGCGCGCGGCCGTTTCCTGCAGATCCTTCGCGCTCTTGAAGGTCACGATGCCGGAAATGCTGATGTAGAAGCCAAGGTCCATCGCCGCGTCGGCAAAGGCGCCGCTGGCGGTGAAACAGTGGATGACGCCGCTATAGGCCCCCTTCCCCATCTCGTCCCGCATGATCGCCAGCGTATCCTCTTCCGCCTCGCGGGTATGGACGATCAGCGGCAGGCCGGTCTCGCGGCAGGCGGCGATATGGCTGCGGAAGCTCTTCTGCTGCCGCTCGCGATCGCTATGGTCGTAATAATAATCAAGACCCGTTTCGCCGATGCCGACGACGCGCGGATGGGCCGCGCGCTCGACCAGCTTGGCGGTGTCGACATGGGGATGCTCGTCCGCCTCATGCGGATGGATGCCGACGGTCGCCCACACGTCCGCCTCGCGCACCGCCGTGCCCAGCACATCGTCCCACTCGCTTTCGCGGGTGGCGATGTTGAGCATCAGGTCGATGCCGCGCGCGCGGGCGCGTTCCAGCACATTCTGCTGGTCCTCGATCAACCCCTTGTAATTGAGGTGACAATGGCTGTCGATCAACATCCGTCAGGCGTCCGCTTCGGTCAGTTCCAGGCGCGGGAAGAGTGGCTTGGGCGCGGCCAGCACGAAATCGCTTTCGGCGAGGTCGCTGTACCAATGATCGCCGATCGCGCCATAGCTGCGCTTGTCCGCCGGCACGCCCATATGGTCGAGCAGCGCGGTGGCGCTCGCCGGGATCACCGGCTGGATGGCGACCGCCAGCTGGGCGATGGCGATGTAGAGCGTCGCCAGCACCGTCTCCATCCGCTGGGGATCGGTCTTGCGCAGCGACCAGGGCGCCTGCGCGTCTATATATTGGTTGCAGGCAAAGGCGGCGCGCAGCCAGGCATCGATCGCCACCGACGGTGCCAGATCGGCCATGGCGGCGGGCATGTCGCCGCGCACGACCTTGTCGATCAACACGAACAGCTCGGTATCGGCCGCATCATGGCCATTGATGGCCGGCAGGCGCCCTTCCAGATTTTTGGCGATGAAGCTCAGCGTGCGCTGGGCCAGATTGCCGAACGCATTGCCGAGATCGCTGTTGGAGCGCTGGACGATAGCTTCGGCGCTATAGCTGCCGTCATTGCCGAAGGTCACTTCGGACAGCAGGAAATAGCGCAGTTGGTCGACGCCGAAGCGTTCGGCCAGTTCCATCGGATCAGCGACATTGCCGACCGACTTGGACATCTTCTCGCCGCGGTTCAGCAGGAAGCCATGGCCGAACACCTGGCGGGGCAGCGGCAGCTTCGCGCTCATAAGGAAAGCCGGCCAATAAACCGTATGAAAACGGACGATATCCTTGCCGATGATATGGGTGATGTCGCCACCCTCGGCCCAGTAGCGCGCCATCCGTTCGGCATCGTCGGGATAACCGCAGCCGGTGATATAGTTGGTCAGCGCGTCGACCCAGACATACATGACATGGCCGTCGGCGCCGGGCACCTGAACACCCCAGTCGAAGCTGGTGCGCGAGATGCTGAGATCGGACAGGCCGCCCTCGACGAAACGCAGGATTTCGTTGCGGCGGCTTTCCGGGCGGATGAAGTCGGGCTGGCTGTTATAGAGTTCCAGCAGCTTGTCCTGATATTTGGACAGGCGGAAGAACCAGCTTTCCTCGACGGTCCATTCCACCGGCGTTCCCTGCGGCGACAGCTTTACGCCGCCTTCGCCCTCGGTGATTTCCTTCTCGTCATAAAAAGCTTCGTCGCGGACCGAATACCAGCCCTCGTAACGGCCCAGATACAGGTCGCCATTGGCCTCCATCGCCTGCCAGATCGCTTGGCTGGCGCGGTGGTGATCGGGTTCGCTGGTGCGGATGAAGCGATCATAGCTGATATTCAGACTGTCGTTCATCTGCTTGAAATAGGAGGACATCTCATCGGCCAGCTCGCGCGGCTCGATACCCCGGTTGCGCGCCGTCTGGGCCATCTTCAGCCCATGTTCGTCGGTTCCGGTCTGGAAGAAGACATCGCGGCCCATCATCCGCTGGAACCGGGCGATCGCGTCGGTGGCGATCACCTCATAGGCATGGCCGATATGCGGACGGCCGTTGGGATAGGAGATGGCGGTGGTGATGGTGTAAGGCTGCGACATGCAGCCTCCCTAGCGGCTGTTCGCGTCGCCGCAAAGCCGCTTTTCAGGTCGCCGTATCAGCCAGCGCCGCGACATGCCCGCCCAGCTCGAAAACGACCGAGGCCGGGTCCAACGACAGGATGACCGCACCGCCCGCCAGATGCCGGGCTGCTTCCCAATGATCGAGCGCGCTGCCCAGTGCCGGGCCATGACGGGTCCGGGCCGCCTGTGCGATGAAGGCGGGCGCGCGCTCCAGAAAGGCTTCGTAACGTGGCTTGGCCGCCTTGCCTGCCAACGTCTTAGCCAGGCGCAGGCGTTCGCGATTGCCCGGATCGCCGTCGGCCGCGATCGCCAGCAGCGATTTTTCGAGGCCCGCAAGGTCGAGGCCCGCATAGCGCAGCGCACGACCCGGCGAACCCTCCCCGGCGCGCAGCAGCGCGTCCAGTTCCGGCCCAGACAGGCTTTCATCCTCCCGCCGAAGCACCGTCGCCACGGCCCCGTCCGACAGCGGATCAAAGCGCATCGTGCGGCAGCGCGAGCGGATGGTCGGCAGCAGCCGGCCGGGCGCATGGCTGACCAGCAGGAAGATCATGTCCGCCGGCGGCTCTTCCAACGTCTTGAGCAGGGCGTTGGCCGCGCCGCGCTCCAGATCATCCGCACTGTCGATCACGACGATGCGACGGGAGGAGAGCGAGGGCGCCGACTGGATCAGCCGCTGCAGACCGCGCACCTGATCGACGCTGATGTTCCGAGCGATAGCGCCGTCCTTTTCCAGCGGCGCCAGTTCGGCATAATCGGGATGAGCGCTCGCCTCGATCAGGCGCCGGATCGGATGGCTTTCGGGAACGTCGAGCCCCTCGCCCTCGATCTTCGGACCGGCCGCATCGGCCAGCAGACGCATCGCCATGGCGCGGGCAAAGCTGGCCTTGCCGATGCCCCGCGGGCCGCTCAATATCCAGCCATGATGCATGCGGCCGCTGCTAGCCGCCGCCAGCAGGGTCTGCGCCTGGGCATCATGCCCGACCAATGACGTCATGACAGCAGGTCGTCCAGTGCCGCGAGCAGTCGGGCGGTGACATCCTCAGCCGCGCCCGACGCGTCGATCGCGCGGACCCGTGCCGGCTCATCGGCGGCAAAGCCGACGAACGCATCGGCCACGGCGCGGTGGAAGGCGCGGTCGCGGCCGCCGATCCGGTCCGACACGTCGCCGTCACGGGCATGGGCGCGCGCTTCCGCTTCCGTTTCGGGGAGGGTCAGAAACAGGGTGCGGTCGGGCAGGAAGCCGGCGCTGCCGATCTGGTGCAGCGCCAATATGTCGGCATCGCTGAGATCGCCCTGCCCCTGATAGGCGCGACTGCTGTCGAGGAAGCGATCGGACAGAACCCAGGCGCCACGGGCCAGCGCCGGGCGGATGGTCTTTTCGATATGGTCGGCGCGCGCGGCGGCGAACAACAAAGCTTCGGCGCGAGCATTCCAGCGGTCCGCACCACCGGTCAGCAGCATGGCGCGGATCGCTTCCGCCCCTTCGCTGCCGCCCGGCTCGCGGGTCTCGACAACCTCCAGCCCGCGCGCGCGCAAGGCCGACGCCAGCGCACGAAGCTGGGTCGACTTGCCGGCGCCCTCGCCGCCTTCGAGCGTGATGAAACGGCCTATGATCACCCGAAGAAGGACTTCAGACCATTCCACAAACGACCGAAAATGCCGGCTTCCGCGACATCTTCACCAGCGACCAGCGGCAGCACCTGCGGCGGCGTATCCGGGGTCTGGACGATGAGCTGGGCGATCTGCTGGCCCTTGGCGATCGGCGCCTTGATCGGGCCGGTATAAACGACCTTGACCTTCACATTGGCCGATGCGGTGCGCGGCATGGTGACGGCCATATTCTGCGGCGCGACCAGCGACACGGTCGACGCGCTGCCCAGCTGGACGGCGGCGGTCTCGACCGTCTGCCCCTTCTTGAACAGCGGTTGCGCCTTCCAGGCGCGGAAACCCCAATCCATGAAGCGGACGGATTCGGTAATCCGGCCGTTGAAGCTGGTCAGGCCGGCGACCACCATTACCAGGCGGCGGCCATCCTGCTCGGCCGAACCGGTGAAGCCGAAACCGGCTTCTTCGGTATGGCCGGTCTTGAGGCCGTCGGCGCCCGCGATCTTGCCCAGGATCGGATTGCGATTGGCCTGCGCAATGTCGGTGCCGCCCATGGTCTTGCCCCAGGTGAAGGAGCGGGTGGCGTAGAATTTCTTGTAGAGATCCGGCGTCTCGACGATCGTGGCTTCGGCGAGTTTGGCCAGATCCTCGGCGGTGACATAGGTCACGCCCTCGTCAGGCCAGCCATTGCTGGTGCCGAAATGGCTGTTCTTGAGGCCCATGCGCTTGGCCTCCTCGTTCATCAGCGCGACGAACGCCTGCTCGGTGCCGGCAATGCCCTCGGCCAGCACGACGCAGGCGTCGTTGCCTGACAGGGTGACGATGCCGTGCAGCAGATTTTCGACCGACACCTGCTCACCCACCGACAGGAACATGGTCGAACCGGCCTTGGGGCCGTGCCATTGTTGCCAGGTTTCCGGACGGACCGTGAATTTGGTATCGAGCTTAAGTTCGCCCTTCTGGATCAGGCGGAAGGCGACATGCGCCGTCATCATCTTGGCCATCGAGGCCGGCGGCATCCGGGTTTCGCCGCCCTTGTCATAGAGGACAGCGCCCGAGGAAAGATCCTTGAGATAGGCGATCGGCGCCTCGCTCGTATAAGGCGGGGCCGCGGCAACCAGCGGCTGGGCCAGCAGACCGACGAAGAGAGTGGCGGCAACGGTTTTCTTCATGAACTCAAGCCTTCGACTGGATAGATTCGCTGGACGCATCGCTATGATTAGCGCGCGTCATTAGCCATGACACGGACATTCGCAAAGCCCTTCGCTGCCGCCGCCTTCACGCCGGCCTGCGCCGCCTCCTGCGAGGGATAAGGACCATAGCGCACCCGCCAGACCGGACCGGCCGCCACGGCGTGCGCGCCGATCTGCCTGGCCAGCGCCTCGGCCCGGCTTTGGGAAGAAAGCGCTGCAACCTGAACGACATAGCCGCCCGATACGGGTTTTGCCGGCGTTGCGGTCTTCGGGGCCGGCTTGGGACTGGGTGGCGTGGGCGTATCGAAGGATGCGCCACGACGGCTGGAACTGCTCGAAGCCGGGATCGCCTGAACGACGGGGCGCGCGGCCTGAACCTGCGCTGGCTGGCTTGCCGGCACTTGCGCCAGACGCCCGCGCAGCACCTTCAGCAAGGGTTGCGGCGTGTCGATCCGCTCGGGCGCGCGCTGGCGGGCCCGCAGCAAAGCCTTTTCCTGCTCGGGTGGATTGACCCGCCGGACGCGAACGGCCCCGGCGCCATCACCGGTAATGCCCAGTTGCTCGGCCGCGCCGCGCGACAGGTCGATGAGCTTGTCGTCGCTGAACGGGCCGCGATCGTTAAGCCGGACCAGGATGGTGCGACCGCTATCCAATGCCGTCACCTCGACATAGCTTGGCAGGGGCAAGGTCTTGTGCGCGCCGCTGATCGCCGACGGCACGAAATCCTCGCCATTGGCCGTCGGCTTGCCAATCGCCTCCTCGCCATACCAGCTGGCATAGCCGACCTCGTCATAAATGACCGGATCAGCCGGGACATAGGTCTTGCCGCCCACGCTATAGGGTTCGCCGATCTTGACCGGTTCGTCCGCGACCGCTGGCGCCGTTACAGGTGTCGCCGGGCGTGGGGCCGGCGGCGCAACGGCCTGCTCGCTGCCGCAGGAGGCCAGCAGAGACGCCGCGCCGCCCAGCGCGAGCCAGTTCCTATTGCTTGACCGCATCGGCCAGCAACCCCACGGAAAGAGCGTAGAAATTGGAGCAATTATAGTCGAGGATCGCCCGATAATTGCTGGTCAGCAGATAGGCGGTCTTGCCCGGCCCGTCGGGTTCCAGCAGGGTTGCCATGACAGTGTCCGCTGGCCAGATGCCGCTGGCCGGGAACAGGCCCAATTTGCGCCATTCGGCCATGGTCAGCCAGCGGCTGTGGCGGTTGAACACCCGTGGGCAGCGCGGCGCCGTCGTGCGCGCCGCCACCGAGGCGCGATTGAAGCTGGTCGGCACCCTGACGGCCACGCCCCAGGGCTGGCCCCGCCGCCATCCGGCCGCAACGAAATAATTGGCGATCGAGGCGAGCGCATCCGCCTGGCTGGTCCAGATATCCGCCCGGCCATCGCCGTCGCCGTCCTTGGCGAGCTTGAGATAGACTGACGGCAGGAATTGCGGATAGCCGGTCGCCCCGGCCCAGCTGCCGACCAGCCGGCTGCGCGGCACGCCATCGTTCAGCATCTTGAGCGTCGCCAGCAATTCCGGCTCGAACAAGGTGCGTCGGCGCCCCTCATGCGCGAGCGTCGCCAGCGACCGGATCAGGTCGAAATCGCCGGTGTAGGAACCATAATTCGTTTCATGGCCGAAAATGGCGACCATGATTTCCTCGGGCACGCCGGTTTCCGCCTCGATCCGGGCCAGGCGCGCGCGATTGGCGGCATAGACGGCCCGCCCACGGCTGATCCGCGCGGCATCGACATGCTTGACCCGATAGGGCTCGAAATTGGGAATGGGCGAATAGGCGCCGCCGCCCGGCTGGCTCTGGTCAAGCGCCACGACGCGCGGGTTGATCGTCAGGGTGGGAAAGACGGCGTCCAGCGTCGCATCGCGAATACCCATGGCCCGCGCCTTGGGCCGCAGCGATTCCAGATAGGCGCGAAAATCCCCATCATCCTGTGCAACTGCGACCTGCGGTGCAGCCAATCCCGCCACAACCGTCGAAAAACCCATCATCAGCGCAATGGCCAGCGAATTGAACCGAGAATCTGCCATGACCTTTTGTGGCACAGCGAGGGTAGCCGGCGAAACCCCTATCCGATGTGAAGTCGCGAATGGGCGACCATTCCCCTCAATATTGTCATTTTTGCCCTTGGCTTGTTCGCCGGCTTCGCTAGGAAGCGTCGCAACGGAAGTGTGGCCGAGTGGTTTAAGGCAGCGGTCTTGAAAACCGCCGTGGGTGCAAGCTCACCGTGGGTTCGAATCCCACCGCTTCCGCCACCATCCTGTCCTTTCGAATCCGTATCAAATCGCAAAAGCCCAACTTCTCCAAGGGTTTGAACGTGATTCGTGTCCACGGCTATCCCTGCTCGTCCACCAGTGACCGATTGGTAATGTGGGAAATTTGGGAGCATGGGAAAGCTTTCCGCTACCGCTGTAAAGGCAGCAAAACGACCTGGATGGCCCGGCGGTGGCGATGGGCTGTTTTTCATTGTTCAGCCTGGTGGTCGGAAGAACTGGATGTGCCGAGTATAGAAAAAAATGGCCATCGCCGTGACTTTTGCCCGGGACGCGCCTCGAAAGTTTCATTGGCGACAGCGCGTGAGCGTGCATGCGAGATTCGCGCTTGGGTAGAACTTGGCCTGGATCCGATATTTGAACGCTGCAAGGCTGAGGGCATTCCGACATTTCGGCAGGCTGCAGCCAAGGTGATCGCTGCCCACAGCAAGACATGGCGGCATGAGAAGCATGCTAGGCAGTGGCATCAGACCCTCGAAGCCTACGTGTTCTCATAAATCGGTGATTTGCAGGTTCATGAGATTACCGGTCTGATCAACGCTGTCGCACATCATGCCCATTACGGTTTCAGCAACCATGGCCCGGTGCTCGATCAGGGTGCGGAAACAAGCAGTCCCTATCTAAAGGTGTGCGTTGAAATAATCGGTCGCCGCACCAACCTCGAACAGTTCCGCCAGCGGCATGCAGTCTTAAGATCATTGGATGAGGTTTCTTTCCCTTGATCATATCCGCCCCATTCGAGACACTAAACCCGAAATTTGCCCTCCAATTGCAGCCCGTCCGCTTTTCGATGCCGCTTCAACTTCTCATAAAGACCGCCGGACCGATTTAATTATCGCTGCGTGGCAATAGAAAGTGACAGAAGAATTCATCGGGTTCGATCACTTGGACGACCCCAGATCGCTTCCCGCGGGCCGCTGGAACAGGCGCAGCCCGAATTCGGGCAGGATCGCGATCAGATGGTCGAAAATGTCGGCCTGTATACCTTCATATTCGGCCCAGATGATGGTGTTGGCGAAGGCGTAGATTTCCAGCGGCAGTCCATGTTCGCTGGGCGCCAACTGGCGCACCAGCAGAGTCTGGTCGGGGCGGATATTGGGATGCGCGCGCAGATAGGCCAGCACATAGGCGCGAAAGGTGCCGATATTGGTCAGCCGTCGGCTGTCCAGCCTGTTGTCCGCCGCATGGTCCACATTCCAACGCGACAGATCATCCCGCTTGTCGTGCAGATAGGTCCGGAGCAGGCCGAAGCGCGCAACCGCCTCCAGCCCTGCCTCATCGAGAAAGCCGACGCTGTTCTGGTCGATCACCAGCGCCCGCATGATCCGGCGGCCGCCCGATTCCTGCATCCCGCGCCAGTTGCGGAAACTCTCGCTGATCAGCCTGTGCGTCGGGATGGTGGTGATGGTGCGATCGAAATTCTGGACCTTCACCGTGTGCAGCGCGATGTCGATCACGTCGCCATTGGCGTCGAGCTGCGGCATCTCGATCCAGTCGCCCACCCGGATCATGTCGTTGGAGCCGATCTGGACGGATGCGACCAGCGACAGGATCGTGTCCTTGAACACCAGCATCAGCACGGCCGCCATCGCCCCCAGCCCCGACAGCAGAAGCAGGGGCGACTGGTCCATCAGCGCCGCGATCATCAGGATGCACGCCGCGCCATAGACCAGCAGCTTGGCCACCTGCACATAGCCCTTGATCGGCCGGTTCGCGGCATCGGGGCGGCGCTGGTACAGGTCGTTGCCGAGGGTCAGCAGGCCGCTCAAGGCGATGGCCAGCGTCAGGATGATGAAGGCGGCGCACAGGCTGGCGATGAAGCTGGCGAGCCTGGCCGGCAGATGCGGGACGGCGGCCGCGCCCGACTGGATGATGAGCGCCGGCACGATGTTGGACAGGCGCGCGACGACGGCACCGATATGCGCGGCCTCGACCCGGAACGGCAGGTGATCGATCAGCCGCAGCAACAGGGTCAGGACGATACGCTTGGCCACCCAGTTGGCCGCCCAGGCGAATGCGCCGAGCAGCAGCAATCCCGTCACGGCCTGCAACCAGCCATTCTCGACATAGCCGCGGGTCAGGATATGGAGGCTGTCCGACGCGATATAGAGCTGGCTGATCATGCGGCACGCTCCCGTCCGAACGGATCGTCGTGGAGCGAACGGCCTGCCGTTTCCGGCATGAAGCGCAGCGCAATCAGGCCGATGATGCAGGCCGCCATCATGTAGAAGGCCGGCATGAGCTCATTGCCGGTCGCGCCGATCAGCGCGCTGCCGATCGCCGGTGCCGTGCCGCCGAACAGCGAGGTCGACAGATTATAGGCGATCGCGAAGCCGGCGAAGCGTGCGGCGGTGGGGAACAGCGCCGGGAAGGTCGCCGAAATCGTCGCCAGTTGCGGCACATAGAGCAGGCCGAGCAGGACGAAGCCGATGATCGCGCCGACCAGGCCCCTCGCCATCAGCATGTAGAGCGGCACCACCGCGACCAGCAGGCCGATCAGCGACAGGCGCCACATCGGACGGCGCCCGATCCGATCAGACATATGCCCGGCGATCGGCAGGAAGAGCATCATGAAGAGCATGCCGATGATCGGCACCACCAGCGCCTCGTCCGGGGACAGGCCGATGCGGCGCTGCAAATAGGTCGGCATGTAGCTGAGCAGCGTATAATTGACGACGTTGAGCGCCACGACCAGCCCGCCCACGACCAGCATCGGCCGCTTATGGTCGCGCAGCAGCCGGGAAAGGGACGGCGATCCGCTGCCTTCGGCCGCCTGCTCGCGGAAAACCGGCGTGTCCTCCATCCTCGACCGCAGATACATGCCGATGAGGCCCATGGGCGCGGCCACCAGGAAGGGAATGCGCCAGCCCCAGGCATGCATGACCGCGTCTCCGAGCAGCAGCGAAAAGCCCAGCATCAGTGCCGCACCGAAGGAGAAGCCGGCGAGCGTGCCGAACTCCAGGAAGCTGCCATAGAAGCCACGTCGGGCGTCGGGCGCATATTCGGCCATGAAGGTCGCGGCCCCGCCATATTCGCCGCCAGTCGAAAAACCCTGCACCATGCGCAGGATGATGAGCAGCGCGGGCGCCGCCCAGCCAATCTGCGCATAGGAAGGGATGAGGCCGACGGCCAGCGTCGCGCCCGACATCAGCAATATGGTCAGCGCCAGCACCGACTTGCGCCCCAGCCGGTCACCCAGCGGTCCCCAGAACAGGCCACCCAAAGGCCGGACGAGGAAGGAAATGGCAAAGGTCGCCAGCGCGAACAAAATGGCATCGTCCACCGCACCGGGAAAGAGCGCGGCGGAAATATAGGTCACGCCATAGGCATAGATGCCATAGTCGAACCATTCGGTGGCATTGCCCAGCGCCGACGCGGCGATGGCCCGGCGCAAGGTGGCCTTATCGGCCTGCATCGGGGCAGCAGCGGTGGCAGGAACGGCGGAAGCAGTCATTCGGTCAGTCCGTCTACGGTATTGGGATCGAGCAGCGAGGCCACCGGCGTGGTGCGCGGCACGATCTGGAAGTCCTGCTGGTCGGGCACCGGCACGGGCGGGGCCGCCGTCTGGCGCCAGAGGCCGAAGGCCAGCGTCGCGCCGGCGCACAGGGCAATGAAGAGAAAGAGGCCGCTCGTCGGCGCCAGGCTCATCAGCAGCGCAGCGCCGAGCGGACCGATCGCCGCGCCAACCGAATAGAGCAGCACCAGCCGCCCGCTCGCCGCAACCCGTTCGGTCGCCAGCAGCCGGTCGTTGCAGTGGGCGACGCAGAGCGGATAGAGGGCGAAACTGAGACCGCCGAACAGGGCGCCGAGCGCCAGCAGCCACGGGCCGCCCGACACCAGCATCGCCAGCGCCGTGCAGACAGCCAGCGTCGCGGCAAAGCAGCCGACGATCACCCGCCGCCGGTCGAGCCGGTCCGACAGGCGCCCCAGCGGCCATTGCAGCGCGACGCCGCCCAGGATGACGATCATCATGAAACTGGCGGTTGCGCCAAGGTCCAGCCCCAGCCGGCGCACATGCACCGCCGCCATGCCATAGAAGGCGCCCAGCATCAGCCCGGTCGCGACCGACCCGACCGTGCCGAGCGGTGAGGCGGCATAAAGGGCGCGGATGGTGAAGGCCTGCGCATCGACCGGCGCGGGGGCGCTGCTGCGCGTCAGGCAGAGCGGGATGATGGCCAGGGAAATGAGGATGGAGGCGATCTGGAATGGCACCGCCGGCAACGCACCGCTGGCGCCCATCAGCAATTGCCCGACCGCCTGCCCCGAATAGAGGGCGACCATATAGGCGGCGAGCACGCTGCCGCGCGTTTCCGCCTCCGCCCGGTCGTTGAGCCAGCTTTCCAGGCAGATGAACACGCCCGCGACGCAGATGCCGTCGATCAGGCGCAGGCAGGCCCAGAAGAGCGGATATTGGACCAGCGCATAGGCCAATGTGCTGGCCGACAGCAGCGAGACGAAGGCGGCAAAGGCGCGGATATGCCCCACCTGTCGCACGATCGCCCCGGCCCGCAACGCACCCACCACAAGCCCACCGAAATAGGCGGTGGCGACCGCCCCGATCGCCATCGTGCCGGCCCCTGCCCGCTCCAGCCGCAGGCCGATCAGCGTGGACAGGAAGCCGCTGCCCGCCATCAGCATGAAGATGGCGAGCAGCAGGCTACGGACGGGGTGGATCGCGGCGAACATGGGGGATGACCGGGGGCGGATCAGGCCGCGCGCCGATCCTCCGCCGGTTCCGCCCCGTCCTCCACCAGAGCACGGTGCAGCGCGCCCACGGCGGTCTCATAATGATCGACATCGACGATGAACTGCACATCGACATTGCGGATCTGGTGCTGCATCGCGACGATCGGCACATGGGCATCGGCCAGCGCCTGCAGGGCATCGGGCACCAGCCCCGGCCGGGATATGTCGCTGCCGATGACCGACACGATCGCCACCGGCTGGGCCGATATGGCAGCGTCGGGATAGCGCGCCTGCAAATCCGCGATCACCCGCTTGACCGTCGCCGCATCGGCGGACAGATAATGGGTGATGGTGTTAGCGTTCGACGCCTTGCTGACGATCCAGGCGCCATGGCGGGCTAGCGCGTCCAATATCGCCGCGTCATAGCCTTTCACGCCGACCATATCCTGCTCGAAGAACTGAAGCGCCTGCGCATGGCGCACGCCGGTGACGATCTCGACGCGCGGCGTGTCGGACACATAGGCGCCGCAGATCAGCGTCCCGCCATCTTCCCGGTCGAAGGTGTTGCGCACCCGCAGTGGAATGTCGGTCTGGCGCAGCCCCCGGCCGGCGCCGGGATGGAGCGCCTCCATCCCCAGATTGGCAAGCTGGTCCGCCACGTCATAATTGGTGCGGCCGATCTTGCGCGCCTTGTCCGTGCCGACCAGGCGCGGGTCCGCACTCGACAAATGGAACTCCTTGTGGATGATCGCCTCGCGCGCCTTGGTCAGCACGGCGATGCGCGAAAAGGTCATTTCCGAGTAGCCGCGCGCATAGAGGCGCACCATGCCCTCGCTGCATCCGGCATAGCCGGTGACGATCGGCAGGGTGGTGGAAAGGTCGATCGGCGCGAACGCCTGGCCGATCCGGTCGTCCAACTCGCGCATGTCCTGCTGGTCCCACAGGGTCAGGTCGACAAACTGCGCATTGACGCCCCGGTCGCGCAGCAGCAGCGCAGTCGAATGCGCGCTATGCGCTTCGCCGAGACCCGCCAGCAGTTCGCGCACCGTCACCAGTTGTTCCTTGACGCAGAAGCGGCCATGGCTGCGCAGCCGCGCCAGATCGTCAAGACAGGCGGCGACCGCATCGATCCGCATGTCGACAAAGGCATTGGCCTCCGCCAGCCGGTCGGCGCGGACGAACATCGTCGCATTGCGCTCCCGCATGGCGCGGCGCACCGCCTCCATCGCCTGGCGCCAGCCGTCCGCATCCTCGTCCGCCACGAAACGGGCATAGACACCCGGTTCGCCGCTTTTCTTGTGCTCCAGCAGCAGGTCGGTCATGCCGGCATAGGCCGACACGACGAAGATGCGATGATAGAGGTCCGCGCCCTTGCGGCCGGCGATCAGCACATTGTCGAACAATGTCGCGGTCGCGGCCATGGAGGTTCCGCCGATCTTCTCGACGCTATGCAGGCTGCTCATGCCACCGCCTCCTTCATCAGCGGCCCGGTGACGGGTGCGATCATCTGCGGTTCGCCGCGCGCAGCGATGAAGGCGGGACGTGGCCGATCGACGCCAAAGGGCGCCTCCAGCCGGTTCGACACCGCATTATAGACCAGGAAGGCATTGGCGCGCGGGAACGGCGTGATGTTGCCGTTCGACCCGTGCATGATGTTGCAGTCGAAGATCACCACCGATCCGGGCTTGCCGGTCGGCGCGACGATGCCATGATGATGCGCCAGTTCGGCCAGGCTGTCCTCGTCGGGAACGCCATATTCCTGGCGCTTGAGCGACTGGCGATAATGGTCCTCGGGCGTCTCGCCGACGCAGGTCAGATATTGGCGATGCGATCCGGGGATCAGCATCAGCGGGCCGTTATGCGGCGTGTTTTCCGCCAGCAGCACCGACATGGACAGCGCGCGCATGCGCGGCATGCCATCCTCCACATGCCAGGTCTCGAAATCGCTGTGCCAGTAGAATTCCTTGCCCTGGAAACCGGGCTTATAGTTGAGCCGTGACTGGTGGAGATAGACATCGTCACCCAGCAGGAAGCGGGCCACGCCGGCCAGGCGGCTGTCCGCCGCCAGCCGCTCGATCACCCGGCTCTGGGCATGGATGCGGAAGATGGAACGAACTTCCTTGCCGCCCGGTTCGGTGATCACCGTTTCGGCTTCCAGCGCATCGGGATCGGCCAGCAGCTTGCGGGCCTCGTGCTGGAGGAAGGCGACTTCCGCGTCGGAGAAAATGTCCTCCAGCACCAGATAGCCGTCGCGGTCGAAGGCATCGGCCTGGTCGCGGCTGATCGGCGCGTCGGCGCTCCAGTCGGCATGGACGACCGGATCGTGGCGCGGCAGGAATTCCGCCATGTCGGCATGGCGGGACGGGTAGAGGTCTTTCATGGGACTCCCCCTTTTTTCAGTCTCGGAATGATTTGGGCGTGGCAGGCTCGGGCAGCCCCCAAGCCAGAGCTTGATCCGTTCATACTGAATCGGATCAAGCTCCAATTTTCGTTGTTGTCCGCATTTTCCGAGTCAGCAGATGTGACCATCTGCTTTGAAAATGCTGGAGCGTCACGCATCAGTCGGCCAGCGCAGGCTCGCGCGCGGCGCTGATATCAGCGGGATAGGCGCCATTCTCGTCATGCACTTCCTTGCCGGTGACCGGCGGATTGAAGGTGCAGGCGCACAATATGTCGGTTTCCGGCCGCACGATATGCTGGTCATGGGCATTGAGCGCATACATGACGCCGGGCGCCAGTTGATGGGTGATGCCGGTGCCCAGATCTTCGATCGTGCCCGTGCCCTTGAGCACCAGCACCGCCTCCAGATGGTTCTGGTAGTGCATGTGCAGTTCCTCGCCCGCGTACATGGTGGTCACGTGGAAGGAAAAGCCCATATTGTCGTCCTTCAGCAGAAGGCGGGCGCTTTCCCAGCCCTTGGACTTCACATTGCGGTCGGACTTGCGGATGTCCTGAAGCTTGCGAACGATCATGTCTGAAATCTCCTCTTATTCTGCGGCGACGCCATAGGTGACGGTCAGCGCGGACCGGATGCTCTCCTCGAGAATGTCGAGGCCGGCCGACAGCGTGGCGTCCTCGATCACGAGGGGCGCCAGTATCTTGACGATCTCGTCATGCGCGCCGCTGGTTTCGATGATGAGCCCGTGCGCAAAGCAGGCGGCGGTGATGGTCTGAGCGATTTCGCCCGATCCGACGTCGATGCCGCGCATCATGCCGCGGCCGCGCGTCGACAGGCCATGTTCGGCCGCCATCGCGTCCAGCCGCCGTTCCAGCAGCGCGCCGCGATGGGCGATATCCTGTTCGAACTGCGCATCGCCCCAGAAATGGCGCAGCGCAGCGGTGGCGGTGACGAAGGCATGGTTATTGCCCCGGAAGGTGCCATTATGTTCGCCCGGCGCCCATTGATCCAGTTCCGGACGGAACAGGGTGAGCGCGAAGGGCAGGCCCATGCCCGACAGCGACTTAGCCATGGTGACGATGTCGGGGGTGAAGCCCATGCCTTCGAAGCTGAAGAAATTGCCGGTACGGCCGCAGCCGGCCTGGATATCGTCGACGATCATCAGCGCGCCATGGCGCCTGGCGATCTCGGCGATCCGGCGCAGCCATTGCGGCGAGGCGGCATTGAGGCCGCCTTCGCCCTGCACCGTCTCCACCAATATGGCGGCCGGCGCGTCGAGGCCGCTCGACGGATCGGACAGGCGCCGTTCCAGCAGGTCGGCGGTATCGACATCGGGACCATGATAGCCGTCATAGGGTTCATGGGCGACATGGCTCAGCGGCACGCCCGCGCCGCCGCGCTTGGCGGCATTGCCGGTGCAGGCGAGCGCGCCCAGCGTCATGCCGTGGAAGCCGTTGGTGAAGGCGATCACCAGTTCGCGACCCGTGATCTTGCGCGCCAGCTTGATCGCGGCCTCGACCGCATTGGTGCCGGTCGGCCCCGTGAACATGGCGCGATAATCAAGCCCGCGGGGACGCAGGATCACATCCTCCAGCGTGGCAAGGAAGTCGGCCTTGGCATCGGTGTGCAGGTCGAGGCCATGGGTGATACCGTCGCCGGCGATATAGTCGACCAGCGCGGCCTTCAGGACCGGGTGGTTATGGCCATAGTTGAGCGTGGAGCAACCCGACAGGAAGTCGAGATAGCGGCCGCCCTGATTGTCGTGCATCCACACGCCTTCCGCACGGTTGAACTGGCGCGGCATGGCGCGGGCATAGCTGCGCACGGCGGATTCGCGCCGCTCATAAATGGCCGTGTCGGGCATGGTGCTGGTGGGTTTGGGCTGGGTCGTGACGGTCATGGTTTCAATCTCTCTCAACTCTGTGCCGGGGTCGGCAGCGGGCCGATGCGCGCCTGCCATTCGGTGGCGTGGGCGCCGGCAAAATGGGCCTGTTCTTCAAAGCGGGCGGTCTTTTCGATCCGAACGCCCCACCGCCGCGCCAGCCCCTGGAACAGGGTCCAGGAGGCGCGATTATCGTCGGTGATGGTCGTCGTCAGATGGGTGACGCCGGCCTGCGCGGGCCGGGCCAGCAGCGCCTCGATCATGCGCCCGGCAAGGCGCTGGCCACGCGCGGCGGACGACACCGCGACCTGCCAGACGAAGAAATTCTCGGGCGCTGTCGGCGGGCGATAGCCCGATACCCAGCCGACCACCGCACCGCCGCGCTCGGCGACGATACAGCTGTCGGCAAAGTCCGTGCATTGCAGCAGGTTGCAATAGGCCGAATTGGGATCAAGCGGCGGACAGGCCGCAATCAATCCGCTGATGGCTGGCCCGTCCGTGGCGACGGGCTTGCGTAAGACGATGTCCTGCCCCTCGCCCGATCGAGAGCGCGCAGAAGCCCGTGGCGGCGAAGCAGCCGCTGTAGCTTGGGAATCGAAGATTGTTCATCTCCCGAATTATATTTTACTCGGAGAAGCAGATTTCCCGACGAGGCAGGCGGTTATATGCCGATCATCGGCGCCACCTTCAACCCCAAAGCCGAAATTATATTTCATATGATGAAGTATATGATGAGGAACTTTTGGCCCCGTTGGCGCTTTGCGGGACTTCGCGCTATGCGCCTTCCCATGGATTCCGAAATCGCCTCCCTGACCCTGCGCGCGCTGCGCCGCGTCCTGCGCGCGACCGAAATCGGCAGCCGTCAGCTGGCGACGACGACCGGGCTCACGCCGTCGCAATTGCTGGTGCTGCGGGAAATCGACGCACGCCTGTCCGTCACTCCCTCCGCGGTGGCGCAGGCGCTGCAATTCAGCCAAGCGACGATCACCGCGATCGTCGACCGGCTGGTCGCGCTCGGCTTCGTCCAGCGCCAGCGCGGCGAACGTGACAAGCGCCAGATCCACCTGACGCTGCTGCCCGCCGGCCGCGACGCCCTGGCCGATGCCCCCGACCCGCTGCAGAAGCGCTTCACCGATCGCTTCGACGCCCTTCCCACCTGGGAACAGGCCATGGTCCTCGCCGCGACGGAAAGGCTGGCGATGCTTATGGATGCAGATTCGATCGACGCCGCACCGCTGCTCGACAGCGGCCGGATCGACCGGTCAGAGCCGCATTGACGACCCATGCCAGTCATTCCGGTGGCAATTTTGATCATCTAAGTGCCGACCGTCCGCTTTTCCCACGCAGTGCGAGAGGTACACGGTGAAAGGAATGCATCAGACCTAAGCCGTCTCTTTGACCACCGTGGCGATCATAGCTTCTTGTGGTCCTTCTAGCGCAGAATCGAGTTGGTCAAATCATAGTTTAGTCTGTGCCCCTCGCGGATCAGGTCGATCAGCGCCTGCAACTTGCGCGGAATATGGCGCCGCCCGGCGAAATAGAGCGACAGGCCGGCAAAGGGCGGCGTCCATTCGTCGAGCAGCGGGACCAGCCGCCCAGCCGTAATATGGAGGAGCGCGCCGCGCTCCTCGACATAGGCCAGCCCCGCGCCATCGACGGCCGCGTCCAGGATCAGGTCGGTCGCGTCGAGGATGAGATTGCCTGGCGCGTCGATTAGCATGGCCTCGCCATGTCGCTCGAACTCCCAGCGATAGAGCCGCCCGCTGGACAGTCGCATGCCGATGCAGCGATGGTCCAGCAGGTCGGCCGGCACGATCGGGGCACGACGCCCGGACAGATAGGCCGGTGCGCCGACCACGATCATCCGCAGTTGTGGAAAGATCGGCACGGCAATCATATCTGGCGGGATCGCATCGGCCAGCCGCGCGCCCGCGTCAAAGCCTTGGCCCGTAATGTCGACCAGCGCGCTTTCGGTCACGACTTCGACCGTGACCTGAGGATAGCGACGACCATATTCAAGGATGATCGGTTGCAGCATCATGCGGGCTGCGCCGGGCGAAGTGTTGATCCGCAGCGTGCCGGACGGCTCGCTGGCATTGGCGCCCAGATCGTCCACAATTTGGGCAATCGCCTGCAATGCCGGCGCGATCCCGGCCACGAACTGCTCACCCGCAGTCGTCAGTACCACGCTGCGTGTCGTCCGGTTGAACAGGCGCACGGCCAGCCTTTCCTCCAGTACGGCGACCGCATGGCTGAGCGCGGACGAAGATAGGCACAGATCACGCGCTGCCGCGCGAAAGCCGCCATGGCGGGCGACCGCCAGCACCGCCTCCATCTCCGCAACGCTCGGCATCATTGTGCGAAATACCTTATCAGTCTGTACAATATTGTCCTTCTTATCAGATCGACGATGTGGGGCCACATGCAGCGCAGATGCAAAGATGGAGGCGTCACGCCATGCAGAAGATCAGCGAAAATTATATCGACGGCCGGTTCCAGCCTGTTTCGGGCGATGAACAGGCGCCCTTGTTCAACCCTGCTACGGAAGAGCAGATCGGCATCGTCCGCCTGTCCAACGCAGCGGATGTGGATACCGCGGTGGCGGCGGCGAAGCGGACCTTTCCCGTGATGGCTCATAGCACGGTGCCCGAACGCATCGCGATGCTGCGGCGCCTGGCCGATGTGGTCGCCGCCCATGGCGATGCCATGGCATCCGCAATGGGCCAGGAATATGGCGCCCCGACCTATTTCATCGACTATAGCGCACGGCGCGCAGGCTCAGTCTTCTTCGACATGGCCAAGGTGCTGGAAAGCTATGCCTGGCAGCGCCGGATCGGGGCTGCGGAGGTCGAAATGCGCCCGATCGGCGTCGCGGCTGCGATCACGCCATGGAACAGCGATTTCGGCTTCATCTGCGCCAAGCTGGCCACCGCGATCGCAGCCGGCACATCCATCGTCATCAAGCCGTCCGAGATGAGTGCGCTCCAGACCCATGTCCTGCTGCAGGCGCTGCACCAAGCCGACCTGCCAGCGGGCGCGCTCAACATCGTCAACGGATCGGGCGCGGTCGCCGGTGCCGCGCTCACGGCCCACCGCGACATCGCCAAGATCAGCTTCACCGGATCGACCGGCACCGGCCGGGCGATCCTGCATGCCGCCGCCGAACGGATGGCCCGCGTCACGCTCGAACTGGGCGGCAAGGGCGCACAGATCATCCTCGACGATGCCGATCTCGATACCGTCGCTGCCCAAGCCCTGGCGAGCGGCTTCATCAACAGCGGCCAGGCCTGCATTGCCGGCACCCGCATTCTGGTTCCCGCCGGCTTGAAGGCCGCGTTGCAGGATCGTTTGGTCGCCGCGCTGGATCACTGGCCGGTCGGCCCGGCCAGTGATCCTTCATCGTGCATCGGACCAATGGTCAGCCAGAAGCAATGGGACCGGGTGCAATCCTATATCCGGCTCGGCCAGGCGGAGGGCGCAACCCTGCTGGCGGGCGGAGAAGGACGTCCCATGGGCCTGGATCGCGGCTGGTTCGTCCGCCCTACCCTGTTCACTGATGTCGACAACAGCATGCGCATAGCCCGCGAGGAAATATTCGGCCCGGTGCTGTCGATCATCGCCTATCAAGGCGAAGCGGATGCGATCCGGATCGCCAACGATAGCGATTATGGCCTGCAAAATTATCTGCTGGGTACCGACCCCGACCGGCTGAAGCGCGTAGCAAGACAGCTGGACTCAGGCCGGGTCGTCATCAACGGCGCGGCACATGAGCCGCTCGCCCCCTTTGGCGGGGTCAAACAGTCAGGCATCGGCCGCGAATTTGGCAGCTTCGGCCTCGACGCCTTCCTCGAACCGCGCACGGTGCTGGCATGAGCCGTGTCGCGTTCGTCACTGGCGCCAACCAGGGGCTGGGCAAGGACGTGGTGCGCCATCTTGGCCAAGCCGGCATGACGGTGTTGCTCGGCAGCCGCGATGCCGGGCGCGGCGCAGAGGCGGCGGCAGCGCTGCGCGCCGAAGGGATCGACGTCCAGTCGATCCTCATCGACGTGACCTGCGACGCCAGCGTGATCGCGGCCGCGGCTCAGATCGAGGCGGAGCATGGCCGGATCGACATATTGGTCAATAATGCCGGCATGTTGCGGCGGGTGCCGACGATCGAGACGACGGCCGCCAATATGCGCGACACCTATGACACCAATGTCTTTGGCCTGGTGCGGGTGACGCATCAGATGCTTCCGCTGCTGGTTCGATCCGACGCGCCGCGCATCGTCAATGTCGCCAGCACCAGCGCCTCGCTCGCGCTCACCAGCGATCCCGCCACGATGTTCGGACAGTCGGGCACGATCCTGGCCTATGCCTCGTCCAAGACCGCCATTTTGATGCTGACGCAACATTATGCCCACGCCTTCCAGCGCAGCGCGACGCACCGGCACATCCGCATAAACAGCGTAACGCCCGGCCATATCGCCACCGACCTCAACGGCCATGCCGGCACCCGCAAGGTCGAACAGGGCGCGCGGGTGGTAATGACCTTTGCGACGCTGCCGGACGATGGCCCCAATGGCGGCTTCTTCAATGAGGATGGCCCCCTGCCCTGGTAGGGCGAGCCCCCCCCTATTCGGCATAGTCGGTGAAGACGAAATCCTTGCCTATTTCCAACCCCTCCAGCTTCTGGTGACAGGCAAAGCAGTTCTGGACCACGGCGGGATCGGGATTGGGGCGACCGCCCTCGAACTGGCCATAACCCCAGCCGCCGGTCGCTGCGTAGCGCTTCGTATCCTTGATGCTGACCTGCACATTGGTCGATGCGCCGGCGACAAAGGATTGCGGGGCGGGAAACACCGCGTCGTTGCGCGACGAGGATTGATAGCGCCACGCCAGCCGGACGATCACCGCGCCATCCGGGAAAGGCCGCTTGCCATCGCGAAAGGCCTTCACCGCAATGGCATTACCAAGGATCGCGCGAATATCGTCATTACTGCCATTTTCCTGCGCAACACTGATCAGTTGCCAGTCGCGATAGCCCTTGGGCAGGGTCACGCCATAAATGGGAGAAGCCAGCGCCTCGCGGGTCGGGCCGGCGAAAACCACCGATCCGCCCAGCAACAGCGCCGCCATGCCCAGGGCCACAATGCCGATCCGTCTCATCGCTTGGCTCCTTCATCCGGCCATGCGTGCCGCGTCGAGCACGGCTTTTGCGAAGGCGGCCGGCGCCTCCTGCGGCAGATTATGGCCGATGCCGCCGTCGATCAGCCGATGCGCATAAGCGCCGGTGAACTTCGCGCGATAGGCGGCCGGATCGGGGTGCGGCGCGCCATTGGCATCGCCTTCCATCGTAATCGCCGGGATCGTCACCGGCGGGCCCGCCGCCAGTTTCGCCTCCAGCGCGTCATATTGCGGCTCGCCTTCGGCCAGGCCCAGCCGCCAGCGATAATTGTGGATGACGATCGCGACATGGTCGGGATTGACGAAGGAGGCCGCCGACCGGGCAAAGATCGCATCGTCGAACGCCCAGCGCGGCGACGCCAATTGCCAGATCTGCCTGTTGAAGGCGTTGGTATTGACGGCATAGCCGGCCTTGCCGCGCTCCGTCGCGAAATAATATTGATACCACCATTGCAGTTCCGCGGCGGGCGGCAGCGGCTTGGCATTGGCGGCCTGGCTGCCGATCAGATAGCCGCTGACCGACACCAGCGCCTTGCACCGTTCGGGCCACAGCACCGCCATGATGTCCGCCGTGCGCGCGCCCCAGTCGAAGCCGGCGACCACCGCTTGGCGGATGCCCAGCGCATCCATCAGCGCGATGCCATCTGCCCCCAGCGCCGCCTGCTGTGCATTGCGCGGGGTGGCTGCGTCGCGGAAGACGGTGCTGCCATGGCCGCGCAGATGCGGAATGATGACCCGATGCCCCTGCGCGACCAGCAGCGGCGCGACCTCGGCAAAGGCATGGATGTCGTAAGGCCAGCCATGGAACAGCAGGATCGGCGCGCCATCGCGCGGCCCCATGTCGACATAGCCGATATTGAGCACGCCGGCGTCGATCTGGCGGATCGGGCCCAGCGCAGGCGGGTTCGCCCCGGCTACCGGAGCGGCAAACGCCCGACCGGCCGACCCGCCAGCCACCAGCGTCGCGGCCATGGCGGCTGCGACACGAACGAAATCCCGGCGAGCGGGGTCTGCAATATCCTGACGCATCATCATTCTCCCATCCATGGGCTTAGCCGGGTTCAAGCTAGCCGGCACTCACGGCGACGGTTTCCTGATAGACGCATCGCCGGCGATGCGCCTGTTAATCGCTGTGATCTGCTGTGAGCCGGCATGGTTCCCGTTGTCAGTCGGCAGTCGCCGCCTTTTCGATCAGCCGGGCGACTTCGGGTGCGTGCGATACCATCACGACATGCGATGCGCCGCGGATCACCACGCTCTGCCGCGCCGCTGCGCGCTGCGCCATGAAGGCCATGGCGGCGGGCGGGATGTTGCGGTCGGCGTCGCCATAGATGAACCAGGACGGCACGGTCTTCCACGCTGCCTGGGTTGCGGCTTCCGACAGGGCTGATTCGGCAATCGGGCGCTGGCCCGCCGCCATCAGGCGCTCTTCGGCCGGCGGCACATCGGCGGCGAACTGGTCATGGAAGCGGGCCTGCAGGATATAGAGATCCTTGCCTCCCGAACCGAGCGAGACCGGCGGTGCCAGTGCCGGGCCAAGCGTGCTGCCGGGGAATTTGCCGGTCAGGCCGATGGCGGTTTCGCCGACGTCCGGCGCAAAGGCGGCGACATAGACCAGGCCTTTCACATTGGCGTGGCCAGCCGCCGCCTCGCTGATCACCGACCCGCCATAGGAATGGCCGACCAGGATCACCGGTCCGGCGATGCTGCGAACCAGATCGGCCACGACATCGGCGTCGGCGCGCACGCCGCGCAGCGGATTGGGCGCGGCGACCACCCGATAGCCATCCTGTTCAAGGAAGGGGATCACCCCGTTCCAGCTGGAACTGTCGGCAAAGGCGCCATGGACCAGGACGATGGTCGGCTTGACCGGCTGGGCATGGGCATTGCCTGCGGCAAGCCCGGCCAGCAATGCGCCCATGATGAGAGTCCGCATGTCAAATTTCCTGTGATTCGGGGTTTCAGACGAGCGTGACCAGGGCATCGATATTGCCCTTGATCGCCTTGGAATAAGGGCAGGTGCGGTGCGCCTGCTCGATGATCTGCCGTGCCATGTCGGGCGCGAGGCCGGGCACCGAGACATTGAGCCGGACGGCAAGCGAATAGCCTTCGTCGCCATGGCGCAGCGACACCTCCGCATCGATGGCCAGATCGTCCGGCAGGGTCACGCCCTTCGCCTTCGCAGCGATCGCCATCGCGCCTTCAAAACAGGCAGACCAGCCGGCCGCGAATAATTGTTCGGGATTGGTCCCCTGCCCCGGTCCGCCAGGTGTGGAGAGAGGGAGGTCAAGGCGACCGTCGGAACTGCGGGCGTGGCCTTCGCGTCCACCGGTCACATGGACCTGGGCGGTATAGAGCGTCTTGGTGTCGGACATGGCAAGTCTCCTTTTACTGATGGGGTTCAGCGCAGCGAGCGGAAGGCGGCGCGCACTTCCTGTGCGAACAGCATCGGCTGTTCCCAGGCGGCGAAATGGCCGCCATCGGCCACCTCGTTGAAATAATGGAGGCGGCTGTAGCAGCGCTCGGCCCAGCTTCTGGGCGCACGGAAAATCTCGCCGGGGAAGACGCTGATCGCCACTGGCAGGTCGATGACGCCGCGCGCGTTGAAATTATTGCTATGGTCTTCCCAATAGATCCGGGCGGCCGAAGCACCGGTGCCGGTCAGCCAGTAAAGCGAAAGATCGTCGAGGATGGCATCGCGGCCCAGCAGTTTCTCAGGCTGGCCGTCGCTATAGGTCCATAGCGCGATCTTCTCATACATCCACGCCGCCATGCCGACCGGCGAGTCCACTAGCGCATAGCCGATCGTCTGCGGCCGCGTGTTCATCATCGCGGCATAGGCGGCATTGTCGCGATAGAAGGCGGCGAGTTGGTCGAAGGCCCGGCGTTCCGGCGCGCTCGAGGTGGCGGGGGCGGGATCGCCGGCGGCAAGGATATGGGCGATCTCGGCCGGCACCACGGCCGGCATGTTGAGATGGATGCCGATCAGGCCCGGCACATGCTGCAGAGCCATGCGCTGCGAGATCACCGATCCGCAATCGCCGCCCTGGCTGACATAGCGGTCATAGCCCAGCCGCCGCATCAGCACTGACCAGGCCCGACCGATATGGTCGGATCCCCAGCCCGGCACGCGGGGCTTTTCGGAAAAGCCGAAGCCAGGGATCGAGGGAATGACGAGGTGGAAGGCGTCGTCCGCCGTGCCGCCATGCGCGGTCGGATCGGTCAGCGGACCGATGACCTTCAGAAATTCCAGGATCGACCCCGGCCAGCCATGGGTCAGGATCATCGGCAAGGCGCCAGCATGACGCGAACGGACATGGATGAACTGGATGTCGAGCCCGTCGATCCGGGTCATGAACATCGGCTGCGCATTGAGCTGCGCCTCGACCCGGCGCCAGTCATAGGCGCCCGCCCAGTAGCGCATCAGCGGTTCCAGCGTCTGGCGCCGCACGCCCTGGCTGTCATCAGCGACCGACTGGGGATCGGCCCAGCGGGTTTCGGCGATGCGCCGCTTCATCGTTGCAATGTCCACCTGCGGGATGGCGACGCGAAAGGGCCGAACAGCCGTGTCGTCGATCGCGGCCCGCAGCGCGGACGGCATGGCGCCGGCCGCGCCTGCCAATGCAGCACCTGCCATGAACCGGCCGCGCCTGCCAATGCAGCACCTGCCATGAACCGGCGGCGTGATGTCGAATGGGGTTCCGTGATGTTCATTTCCTCGATCCGGGAAGTCATGGTCCCGGAGATAGAGGAGCGCGCGCGGAACGCCCGTTAGTTGGGATGATGGGGCGTTAGCCGTTGCAAATGCGATCTGCCGCCCGCGCCACTGCCGCCAACTAATGCGCCCGCACAGGGCCTAACAGGCATCCGCGCAACCGGCCGCTACATTGCAGGCAAGAGAGCAACCACAAGGCCGCCCGCCATGACGAGAACCCGTTCCATCCGCTTTATCACCGCCACGCTGCTGGCAGCCGGTGCCACCACCATCGCCTGCTGCGCCGGTCCAGAAATTCACCAGCACCACCTTGCCGCGCCGTTCGGCGCCCCGCGAAAGGCCATTGACGTGCTCGATCATGCAGGCCCCTGGCTGACGCCCGTGCCGGGTGGCGTGGCCTCGCTGCGCGGCAAGGTGGTGCTGGTGAATTTCTGGACCTATTCCTGCATCAACTCGCTGCGCGCCCTGCCCTATCTGCGCGCCTGGCAGGAACGCTATTGTGACAAGGGGCTGGTCGTGGTCGGCGTCCATACGCCCGAATTCCGGTTCGAGCATGATCCTGCCAAGGTCCGTCAGGCCACCGCCCGGTTGGGCGTGGGCTATCCCAATCTTCAGGACAATGACTATGCCGTCTGGCAGGCGTTCGGCAATCAGGGCTGGCCCGGCTTCTATTTCATCGACGCCAAGGGACAGGTGCGCGGCTATCGCATCGGCGAGGGCGATTATGCCGAGTCCGAACAATTGATCCGCCGCCTGCTGGCCGAGGCCGGTCACGATCCTGCGGCCATTCCCGTGACGCCGATCCAGGGGCGCGGAATCGAGGCCCCGGCCGACTGGCGCAATCTGGCATCGGGCGAAGCCTATCTGGGCCATGACAAGGCAAGCGGCTTCCGGTCGCCCGGCGGCCTGCGCCGGGATGCGACCGCAAGCTACAACGCGACAACCGATCTGCCGCTGGGCGGGTGGGATCTGTCCGGCGACTGGACCGTCGGATCGGAATTTTCCCGCCTGGATGCGCCCAATGGCACGCTGCGCTATCGCTTCCATGCGCGCGACGCGCATCTGGTCCTGGGCGGCGCACCCGATGGCCACCCGATCCGTTTCCGCGTGACGATCGACGGCGCGGCGCCCGGTGCCAGCCATGGCGCCGATACCGATGCGCAGGGCTGGGGCGAAGTGCGGGAAGACCGGCTCTACCAGCTTGTCCGCCAGACCGGCCCCATTCGCGATCGCACCATCGCCATCCAGTTCGCCCGGCCGGAGGCCAGAGCCTATTCCTTCACCTTCGGCTGATTTCCCGGTCCATCTTTCGCCACCCTACTGGTCGTTGCCTTTCGCTAACGATATGGCAATGCAGCAGACAGCGGCGCGAGCGTCGCCGGAAATGGGACGGTGCGAGCGTGGCGGACGGAGACAGGCAGCTTCTGGGCGAACGGCGCAGCTTCGGCCCCTTCGCGCTGCTGCCGGCCGAACGGCTGCTTACCCGCGATGGTGTCCCGGTCGAGATTGGCGGCCGCTCCTTCGACCTGCTGGTAGTGCTGACCGAACAGCCAGGGCAGATCCTTTCCAAACGCGACCTGTTGAAGCGGGTCTGGCCCGATGTCGTGGTCGAGGATGGCAGCCTGCGCTTCCATATGGCGGGCCTGCGCAAGCTGCTGGGCGAAGGCACCGGTGGCGCACGCTATATCGCGACCCAGGTTGGTGTCGGCTATGCCTTCGTCGCCCCGGTCGCGGTGCAAGGGCCGGAGACGGGTCAGACCGTGACGCCCGCCCCTGCCCCGCTCGCACCGACGCATAATATCCCGCCGCGCCTGCCGCACCTGATCGGCCGGACGGAGGATCTGGCGCTGTTGCAGGACCGGGTCATGGACACGCCGCTCTTCACCATCGTCGGCGCTGGCGGGGTCGGCAAGACGTCGCTGGCGATCGAGATCGGCCACGCCCTCGCCCCGCAATTCGCCAATCGCGTCGCCTTCGTCGATTTCAGCATGTTGGAAAATCCCGGCCTGGTGCGGCCGATGATCGCCGGCGCCATGGGCCTGACCGTGCAGAGCAACGATCCGCTGGCGGTGATCCTGGGCCATCTGCGCGATCAATCCTTTCTGCTGCTGCTCGACAATTGCGAGCATCTGATCGGCCCCACGGCCGAGTTGGTCGAGCATATCATCGACGCCGCGCCGCAGGTGCGCATCCTTGCCACCTCGCGGGAGCCGCTGCGCGTCCGCGGCGAACATGTCCATCGCCTCGATGCGCTCGGCTATCCCGATGATGCACAGGCGCTGACGCTAGCGGAGTTGCGCGCCTATCCCGCGATCGAGCTATTCCTGGAACGGGCGCGCGCGGCCGACAGCCAGTTTCGGGTCGATGAGGGTGACGCGCGCCTGATCGGGGATCTCTGCGCCCGGCTGGGCGGCATGGCCCTGCCGATCGAACTGGCGGCCGTGCGCGCGGCGACCCATGGGCTGGAAGCGACGGCCCGGCAACTGGGCGAACGGTTCAGCCTGATGTGGCCGGGGCGGCGCACCGCCCTGCCGCGTCAGCAGACATTGCAGGCGACGCTCGACTGGAGCCATGACCTCCTGCCCGACGTCGAGCGGATCGTGCTGGAGCGGCTGGCCATCTTCGTCGGCCCCTTCTCGATCGACGCGGCGCTCGCGGTGGTGGCCGACGCGCTGGTGGGCGCGGACGATATCGCCGCCGCCGTCGATCAACTGGTCGCCAAGTCGCTGATCGCGCCAAATCGGATGCGAGGCGCGGGTACCTATCGCCTCCTGGAAATGACCCGTGCTCATGGGCGCCAACATCTGCTGACCCGTGGACAGGCCGAGGTTAATGCCAATGCCCGGCGCCATGCCGCCTATTATCTGGCGGAACTGGAAGCCCTGCTCGCGCAGGAAGATGACGTCCTTCAGGATCAGCGCCCCCTGCGACAGCAACTGGGCAATATCCGCAGCGCGCTCGATTGGGCCTTTGGTGACAAGGGCGATCGGCGCATTGCCGTGCGCCTTGCCGCTGCCAGTGCGCCGGTCTTCCTCAATCTCTCGCATCTAATCGAATGCCGCAACTGGTGCAGCCGGGCGCTGGCCGAAATGATGGACAGCGAACGCGGCACCGCGATCGAGCTGGAATTGCAGGGCGCGCTCGCCATCGCGCTGATGTTCACCCGTGGCAATCGGCCGGAAGCCGGCAAGGCGCTCGACCGCGCGCTGGAAATCGCCCGGCTGCTGGACGATCACTGGAGCGAGCTGCGCATTCTTGGCCGACTGCACATTTTTCATGAGCGGATCGGCGAATATCAGGCCGCGATGGATCACGCCGCGCGGGCAATCCAGGTGGCCGAGGCGGTCGGCGAGGATGAAGCCATCGGCGTCGCCTATTCGCTGTCAGGCATTTCGCACCATCTGGCCGGCAACCAGATACAGGCGCGCGCCGATCTGGAAATGTCCCTGGCGCATGCTCCCCAATCGCTGCGCAGTCAGACGGTGCGCTATGGCTTCGACCATCGCAATCGCTCCATCATCGCACTGGCCCGCACGCTCTGGCTGACCGGTGACGAACGACGGGCCAAGGCGCTGGCGCGCCAGGCCGTCGAGGACGCCGCGACGCTCAATCATCCCGTGACCCTCTGCATCGCGCTCATCTGGTCGCTGTCGATCCACAGCTGGATGAGGGACTTTGCTGCCGCGGAGGAGACGCTCGCCACCTTTGCCGACTGTGCCGAAGCCAATGCCCTAGGCCCCTATATCGCCGCAGCCAGCGGCTTTGCCGGCGAGTTCGCAATCCTGCGCGGGGAAGCAGGCGGCGGCGCGCTGGCCGCCATCGAGCAATGCCTCGTCCGGCTGCGCACTGCCCGTTATGACCTGCTGACGACGCCTTTTTCCATCGCACTGGCGCAGGGCATGATGCTCGACACGCGTTTCACAGAGGCTGGGAATGTGATCGACGCCACCATCCGTCGATGCGAGGCGAATGGCGAACAATGCCTGATGCCCGAATTGTTGCGGATCAAGGCCAGGATCGCAATCGCGCTCCTCAACGGGACAATTGCGACACCCTTGCTGGATCGCGCCATGACGCTCGCCCGTCAGCAAGGCGCTGTCGCATGGGAGTTGCGGGCTGCCGGTGATCTGGCTTCTTCGTGACGGCTGTTGGAGGATAGGTTCGCTAGGGTATGGGAGAGCCCGGAGAGAGCCTTCTCGGTTGCTTAGCGAACATATCTCCCCTCCCAGCAGTCGACCGACTGCTATCGTTGTCCACCAGCGGTTGACCTCGCCTGATTGAAGGCAGGCGCGAACGCGAGCCTGCGGTTGCCATCGCGTGACCGATCATTTCCCGATATCCATCCACCCCCCTCCAAGGGATCTGAAAAGGTCCACGCGCAACGATGACAGGCGCTGTACCGAGGAGGCTTGTGCCGCCCGCGCGTCCAGCAACGCCGTCTGCGCGACCAGCACATCGAGAAGACCGACAGACCCAGCGCGATAACGCGCATTGGCAAAGTCGAATGCGCGCTGGGACCGGCTCTGCGCCTCTTCCAGTGCGGTGAGCCTTTCCTGTTCCCGCGCGACATTGCTGAGCGCCTGTTCAACCTGCTTGAGCGCCGTGATGACGGTGCCGTCGAAGGTCGCCAGAGAGGCGTCCCCCTGCGTTTCGGCCTGACGGATGCGGGCACGCGCGACGCTGATATTGGGGAAGCTCCAACTGAGCAGCGGTCCCACCGAAAAGCTGAGACTGTCATTGCCGCGGACGCTGTCGTTGCGGAAGAGATTGCCCGATCCACCCAGGCTGATCTTCGGGTAGAGCGCGGCGGTGGCGACGCCGATCCGCGCCGTGTCGGCCGCCAGTTGCCGTTCCGCCTGGCGCAGATCAGGGCGACGGCGCAACAGGGATGCGCCGTCGCCCACCGGCAATGCCGCCACGGGGGCAGGCGGCGTCGTGCATTGCCGGGCAGAAAGGGGAATGTCGGTAGGTGTGGCGCCGAGCAGGGCCGCAAGCTCGAACAGGGCGACCTGATGCTGCGCTTCCAGCGCCGGGATCGCTGCACGCGCGGTTGCGGCCGCGGCGGCGGCACGTTCGACATCGAATTTGCCGACCGATCCGGCTTTTGCCTGCGCGGTCACCAGCCGCAGGCTGTCGGTGCTGACACGCCAGCTATCCTGTGCAACGCTGAGGGCACGTGCATAGGAGCAGGCATCGAGATAGGCGCGTGTCGTTTCCGCCACGACCGTCACGCGCACAACGTCGCGGGCGGCCTCCACCGCCTGCGCATCGGCGCGGGCGGCCTCGACCGCGCGGCTGACGCGGCCGAAAAGGTCAACCTCCCAGATCAGCGCCAGGCTGCCATTTTGCGACCATTGCGCTGTGTCCTGGCTGAAGGCGCCGCCCGCCCCCTGCATCCCATCGCCATAGCTGACCCCGCCATTGATGTCGGTGGTCGGCAGGCGTCCTGCCTTGGCCTCGCTCAGGGTGGCGCGGGCCTTGGCGAGATTGGCGGCGGCGACGCGCAGGTCAGTGTTCGCGACCAGTGCCTGCGAAACTAACGCATCGAGCGCCGGATCATCATAGAGTTTCCACCATTGGTCCGGCAGCGGCGCGGTCGGATCGAAGGCATTGGCTTGCGTCATGAAAGCGCCACTGGCGTCGGCCTTCGGTTCGGGACGATGATAGTTGGGGCCGGCGGCGCATCCGCCGGCCAGCAGCGCCGCGACCAGCGGCAACAGGATCTTATGCATGGGCAAGGTCTCCCGCAGCCTGGGCGGCTTCATCGCCGGACGCCGTCTTGCGATGGTCGCCGGCCAGCAGCGTGTAGAGAGTGGGCAGGACGAACAGGGTGAAGAGCGTGCCTATCAGCATGCCCATGACGACGACGATGCCGATGGCGAAGCGGCTCGCCGCCCCCGCGCCGCCAGCGAAGAGCAGCGGGACAAGCCCCGCCACCATCGCCGCCGTGGTCATCAGCACAGGCCGCATCCGGACGGCGGCGGCATGGCGGATCGCCTTCATGCGGCTCAGCCCTTTCTTCGCCTGCATCTCGTTGGCGAAGGACACCATCAAAATGCCGTGCTTGGATATCAGGCCGATCAGCGTCACCAGCCCGATCTGGGTGTAGATGTTGAGCGTGGTGAAACCGAGATAGAGCGGCACCAGCGCGCCGCACACCGCCAGCGGCACCGTTACCAGGATGACCAGTGGATCGCGGAAGCTTTCGAACTGCGCCGCCAGCACCAGGAAGATGACGATCAGGGCAAAGGCGAAGGAGACGGTCAGCCTGTCCCCCTCGGTCACATATTGGCGGCTGTTCGACAGCCAGTCGATGCTGGTGCCGGGTGGCATCGGCTGTTTCTTCAGGAAGTCCACCGCCTGGCCCATGGTAACGCCCGGCATCAGCACCGCGGACAGGGTAGCAGAGTTCATTTGGTTGAACTGCGGCAGCTTGTTGGGCTGCGGGCGCATCTCGACCTTTGCCACGGTGGACAGCGGGATCAGCGCGCCCGACCCGGCCTTGATATAATATTGGCCCAGATTGTCAGGCGTGACGCGCTTGTCGCGAGGCACCTGCGCGATCACGTCATAGCTGCGATCATGCCAGTTGAAGCGATTGACGTAATTTTCGCCCACCAGCACCGCCAGCGTATCGGCAATCTCCGCCATGGTGACGCCCAGTTGCCCGGCCTTGGCCCTATCGACGCTGATATGCGCTTCGGGACTGTCGAAGGCGAGGTCGCTGTCGACGAAGGCGAAGAGGCCACTGCCCCAAGCCGCGCCTTTTACCGCCTCCAGCGTCTGGTAGATTTGCGGGAAATCGTCGGACGAACGGATCACCATCTGCACCGGCAGGCCGCCGCTGCCCGCCGGCAAGGGGCTGTCCTGGAAGGCGGTGGCATAGATGCCGGTGACGGCGCTGGTGCGGCCGGCCAGCTCATTCTGGATGGCATCGGTGCTGCGCTTGCGCTTGTCCCATTCCGACAGGATGATCCCGCCAAAGCCGCTGTTCGTGCCGTTGGCGCCGCCGACGTCGAACCAACTGCCGCGATATTCGGGGAAGGTGCGGAAGATGTCATCGACCTGGGCATTGAAGCGCGAGATATAGTCGATATTCGCATATTGCGGCGCCTTGGTCGCGACGAAGACATAGCCCATATCCTCCTGCGGGGCGAGTTCGCGCTGGCTGCCGGTGAAGAGCAGGACGATCGTGCCGAGCATCGCCACGCCGACCACCAGTACGGCCGCGCGCGCCGCCAGCGTGCGATGGAGCAGCCGCCCATACCCCCGGATCAGCCGTTCCATATTATGCTCGATCGCCTGGCTCAGCCTGCCCTCTGCCAGCTTGGCATTGAGCAGCTTGCCGCTCATCATCGGTGACAGGGTAAGCGCGATCACGCCCGAAACGATCACTGATCCGGCCAGGGTGAAGGCGAACTCCCGGAACAGCGCGCCGGTGAGGCCACCCATCAAGCCGATCGGCGCATAGACTGCTGCCAGAGTGATGGTCATGGCGATGACCGGCACAACAATTTCGCGCGCGCCGACCAGCGCCGCGTCGAAGGGCGACAGGCCTTCCTCGATATGGCGGTGGATATTTTCGACCACAACGATGGCATCATCGACCACCAGCCCGATCGCCAGCACCATGGCCAGCAGGGTCAGCAGGTTGAGCGAGAAGCCGAAGGCCAGCATCAGCGCCGCCGTGCCGAGCAGTGATAGCGGGATGGTCACGATCGGAATGATGACCGCACGGACGGAGCCAAGGAACAGGAAGATGACGAGGATGACGATGACGATCGCCTCGATCAGCGTATGTTCGACCTCCTCGATCGAGGCGTTGACGAAATGGGCGACGTCGAAGTCGTTATGGACCTTCACCCCCGGCGGGGCGACGCGCTGCATTTCGGGCAACAGGGCCTGCACCGCCTTGACGATCTCCAGCGGATTGCCATCCGGCGTCGGCGCGATCGCGATCGATATCCCCGGCACGCCCGATGACAGAGCGCCGGCATCATAATTCTGCCCGCCCATTTCGACCGTTGCGACATCGGCCAGGCGGACGATACCGCCCTCCCCGCTTTTCAGCACCATTTCGCGGAAGGCGGCCACATCGCGCAGATCGGTCGCGGCCGTGATGTTGATCGCCGTGCTGGCGCCCTTCAACTGGCCGGGCGATGCCTGCACATTGTTGGCGCGCAACGCATTGGCGACGTTACTGGCGGTCAAGCCGCGCGCCGCCAGCTTCACCGGATCGACCCATATGCGCATGGCGAGCGGCGCACCGCCGGTCATCTCTGCCGAAGCAACGCCTGGGACAGAGGTGATCATCGGCTGCGCCACGCGAGTGGCGAAATCCTGGATCTGCGGCGGCGACAATGTCTTGCTAGAAAAGGAGACATATTGGATCGCCGATGAGCCGTCGGTGATTTTGGCGATGACCGGATCGGTGACGCCGGTCGGCAGGCGATATTTGACCTGCTGCACCTTGGCGAGAATCTCGGTCATCGACCGGTCGGCATTGGCGTTCAGCACCAGCTTGGCGGCGATATGGCTTTTGCCCTTGCTGGAGGTGGAGGTGAGATATTCGATGCCGTTGGCGGTCGCGATCGCCTGCGCGATCGGCGTCGTGACAAAGCCCTGCATCACATCCTGTGCTGCGCCCGGCAGCGCCGTGTCGATCGTGATCGTGGCGCTTTCCATCCGGGGATATTGGCGGATCGGCAGGCTGAACAGCGCAGCAAGACCGACGAGCAGGATGAGCAGGCTGACGACGACCGACAGGATCGGCCGGCGAATGAAGAGATCGGTGAAGGAGCGGGTGGCCGTCATATCAGCGCCCTCCCTGCTTGGCGGGGATGGCCCCGGCGACCTTGACCTCGGCGCCCGGCTGTACTCGCAACTGGCCCTCGGTGACGATCACGTCCCCAACGTGCAGGCCGCTCGTGACGACGACATCATTGCCGACCCGGCGCCCGGTCTGGACCGGCACGATCTCCGCCTTGCCGCCAACGCGTGCATTGCTGCCACGAATGACGATGATGCTGTCCCCTTGTGCCGACGTCTGGATCGCCGTGGCGGGGACGAGCAGCGCGCCCTGCTGCACCGGCAATTCCAGCGCGGCGGTGACATACATGCCCGGACGCAATGCGCGATCGCCATTCCCCAGCAGCGCCTGCACGCTGACGTTGCGGGTATCCGCGCCGATTTTCGGCTCGATCGCGTTCACCTTTGCCATGAAGCGCCGGCCGGGCCAGGCGTCACTGGTGACGATAACGGTCGATCCCGGCTTCAGCCGGTTCAGTTCCTGCTGCGGCAGGGCAAAGTCCACGAACAGGTTGTCGAGCGCGGTCAACGTCGCGACGGCATCGCCGGGATTGAGATATTGACCCAGATTGATCCGGCGAATGCCCAGCACACCGGCAAAGGGCGCACGCACCTGTTTCTGGATCAGCCGGGCGTCTATCTGCTGCACGGCGGCTGCGGCCTGATCGCGATCGGCACGGCGCTGCTCCAGCTTCTCGCGCGGCTCCGCACCGGTCGGCGCCAGTTGCTGCGACCGGGCGACCTGCACCCCGGCAAAGGCCGCCTTGGCCTGCGCCGCTCTACGATCCGCAAGTTCCGGCCCGTCGAACAATTGCACCAGCAGCGCGCCGGCTCCAACCGGTTGCCCCGCTTCGAAATGAATCGCTGAAACTCTGCCGGCAATTTCGGGCGACAAAGTGACTTCGCGCACGGCACGCAGAGAACCGACAGCTTCCAGCGCTGCGGGGATGTCACGCGACTGCACGACCATGGCAGCGACCGGCACCGCTTGTGGCTGCCAGGTCTGGGCCTGACTCGCGCGCCATCCACGCCAAAGATAAAGGGTCCCCAGAAGCACGAAAAGCAGGACGATCGTCAGCAACATGGTGCGTGTCGGGCGGATCAATCGGGGTGCAACGCGCGATGGTTCGGACAGATTGTGGTCGCTCATGCTTTCACCTCCCCCGCTTCGGGCGAACGAAGTGGGGCCAGAGGAGAACCGCAAGGCCGAAAGGATCGATGCTCATCGAGAATCCAGTTGGATAAGAGGAATATAGGCGAGATGGCTGCCGCGAAGTCACGCAGGGCTTCGTCAAAGACAGTCGCTCATCGGAGAATGGGGAAGGGGCGCAATCGTCTGCGCGCACGGGCTATCCTTCACTGGGACAGGACGTGCGTCGGCAAGAGCCGCAAATACCGCGCGCCATGCCCCGAAACAGGTTCGGGTTGACGCCGCGGCGGAGAAGAACTTGCCACCTGGCAAGCGCAGGAGACACCACCCTGCAACTCTATTTCCGACCAACATCGATTATTCTTATTGCGAGAGGCTTGCAACAGTAATCGCTTGTGAACGCGCCAATGCGACGCACGAACCATTGAGATCAGGAATAGCAAATCGACCTCCCTTGCGAATCAGGGAGTGCCTCTATAAAACCTCAACAATAGTTTAGGTAAAGCGATATCTCGTCTGCGACGGTATCGCTGCAAAATGGATATATCGATGCCGCTGGCGGCCACTGGTCTTGGTGTGGGTGAAGTCGCCCGGCGCGCTGGCGTGCCGATCTCGACGCTTCATTTCTACGAGGCACAGGGTTTGATCGAGAGCGAGCGGACCAGTGGCAATCAGCGGCGCTATCATCGGTCAGTGCTTCGCCTGATCGCAGTGATCAAGGTGGCGCAGCGGGTCGGCATTCCACTCGGCCAGATTCGCGAGAACCTCAGCCATCTGCCCTCTGGGCATTTGCGCAACGCAGCCGACTGGTCGGCCTTATCGACAGACTGGCGCGAGGAACTGGATCAGCGGATCGCGCTGTTGGTGCGGCTGCGCGATCAGTTGGACAGTTGCATTGGTTGCGGCTGTCTATCGTTGACGGATTGCCCGCTGCGTAATCCTAGCGACGTAGCAGCCGGATTCGGGTCGGGCGCACGCGCATTCGACTAAGAACAAAATCTCTGTTCACACGCGCCCCTTATGAGACGCTCAGAGCCAGAATTCGGCTCCCTAGGTACAGACCTTCCGCTTTCTGGCAGCTCGCGACCGACTTGCGCCGTTCTGGAGCAATGCTGGCAATGTCAGATTGCGCCGAAGCAAGCCATCTTCTCGCATGACGATTGTCGAGCAGCGAAGCGCGACGATGGAGCCGTCTAGAGAAGTTGTCACCACGCTGATCAGAACTGTGCGGACCAACCGCCCTCAGGCTGAGCGCTCATTCCTAGCGTGATGGTCCCTTGGATAGGGTAATTCGTACTGTGATCATGTCGCCTTCGGCCAGCTTTTCTGCTTTTCTCACGCTCGCCTTGATAGGCAGCATGTAGCCTTGGCGCGCCTTGTTCGGAAAGACTGATGTGCACCAACATGTTTCGCCAATGTCGGCCTCTACGTAGACCGATCCCCAAGCCGCTGATTGGCCAGACGATGCTACACGGATGGCGTCGGCGACCTCACCGTCGATCGTCAGAAAATGCCACGACATCGATGAGGGCTGGCCATCCTTGCCTTCCCCGCGCCACAACCAGATAGGGCCGACATGCTCCCAAGCTGTTTCGTCAGGTGAGACGTCTCCGCCCAGTTCCTCGCGCAGGAAGCGGATGAGCTCGGGGTCTGTTGGGCCATCGTTCGTTTGCACCACGGGATCATTGGCTGAGCGCTCGTTTGATGCAACCCGATCTTGCGCTATCGTTTGCGTCTACTTTCTCTTTCGTTGGGCGCCGCAGTTGACCCCTTGTGGCCACTCTGCGGCCAAATTTAAACGCTCGGTTGCGGAAGGTCCGTATTCTGTCAGGCGTTGGCTCCCGTTCGCCTCTAGACTCACATGGAATCATCTTGCCAATAACTTAACGTACATAACAATTACATCCTCCGATATATCCTAGGCAGTTTAAGTACCGCGACCAAATCACTAGGCTGTGACTCATAAACGCGGAACCAAAGGCGTATTGAGGCGAGTTGAACCATGGCGAGGAATTTGGCGGCGATCATGTCGTAACGGGTGGCGATCCGGCGGATGTGCTTTAGCTTGGAGAAGAGCCGCGCGATCAGGCTGCGCTCGCGGTAGAGGCACTTGCTGAATCAGGACTTCCATTTCCGGTTGGATTTGGCTGGGATGTTGGGCGTGGCTCCCTGTTCGTGAATTAGCATCCCGAATGCGGTCGGAGTCATAGGCTTTGTCAGCCAGCACGATCATATGCGGCCGAGGCGATTGAGCAGTTTGTCAGCGGCTTGGCCATCATGCGCTTGCCCCGCCGTCAAGCCGAGCCGGATCGGGAGGCCTTGCGCATCGATGACCGCGTGGATTTTGGTCGTGAGACCGCCACGGGAGCGACCGAGACAATGATCTCGATCCCTCTTTTTGCCGTCGCGGCCTGCTGGTGGGCCCGAACAGAGGTGCTATCGATCATCTGGATCTCGCCGTCATGGGCAGCGGTGATGGCGTCCATCATCCGGTCCCAGACGCTTTCCTTGCGCCATCGCACGAAGCGGTTGTAGCAGATGGTTCATGGGCCATAGCGCTCGGGCAGGTCGCGCCACGGCGCACCGAGCGCAGTATCCAGAAGATGCCATTCAGCACGCGGCGGTCATCGACGCGCGGCACGCCCGCGGCTTGTTGGGCAGCAAGGGCTCGATCACCCGCCGCTCGAAGTCGGCCAGGACATATCGGCTCATGCCAAGCCTGAATCAGATAGCAGCTCGAATTGATAGCCAACAATCGAACAGACCCACCTTTATCTTGCGATGAAAAACGTCCAGACGGGCAAAGTCAGCACAGCAATGCTGAGTGCAGCATCCAGAATGCCCAACGGCCCTGACGCGAGCGGCCTTATCGTCGAAAATCCATAATCGTGGAGAGCGGCAAAACCCATCGCAGCAAGCCCCAACCAAAGAAACAGGATTAGCCAATACCACCAACGAATGGACACAAGCGTAGCAGCAGCCTGCAACCGATCAATGGCGTCCTATTCTTGCCGGTTTATGAGTTTACGACCTAGTGACGATCGCTTATTCGCAATAGACGTTGCCGCGATCAATCTCACGGCCCAGCGCGCCGCCAACGCCTGCGCCCAGGATCGTGCTCAACACGCCGGAGTCGCCGTCACCCAGCGCATTGCCCAGAAGGCCGCCGACGGCCGCACCAACAATCAGGCCGGTCGAGCCATCATTACGGCGGCAATAATAGCGCCCATTACCACCCCGATAGACCCGCGTGTTCCGATCGATGCGATAGCGATCGCGCGACGAACCGGGGCGATAATGCTGGTCGGGATAAAATTTTCCGCCATGGGAGGCGGAATGGGACGGCCTGCCCGGTGCCGACGGGCGCCCATTATTATGCGACGGCTTGGCATGCGATGCCCCATGGCCTGGTCCGCCATTATGGCTCGGCGGCCGATTGCCGGGGCCGTTGCCATTATTGTGCGAAGGCTTGTTCTGCCCATGGCCGGGCGGCTGGGCCGTTACCGCCATCGGGGCGGCCATCACAGCCAAGGCCAGCACCATCGCAAATTTTTTCATGCCCTTCTCCTTCCGCCGGAACATCCGGTTCGCATCGCATAGGCGCAATGCGCAACGGCCTTTGAGCACGAGAGTTCCGCCTTTTCATTGCAGGGTCAAAACAAAAAAGGGCGCTGCCATCGGCGACGCCCTTCCCCGTTTCTCGCCTGTGGTCGCGCCTCAGCTCAGCGCGCCATGGCAATGCTTGTATTTCTGACCCGAACCGCAGGGGCACAGCGCATTGCGGCTGATGTCGAGATTGGCGAACTCGCCCGCCGCGACATTGTCCACCGGGGCGCGCGGAATGGTGGTGGTGATGCCCGCCAGCTGGCTGCCATCGATATCCGCGCTGTTATCTTCGCCCGAGAAGGGGTCGATATGGGTGGTGATGAAGTCCGGCAGCACCGGCAGGTCGAACTGCGGCTGCGGCGCTTCCATGCGGAACTGCACCCGCGCGATCGAGCTGGTCACGTCCTCGCGGATATTTTCCAGCATGCGCTCGAACAGGGCGAAGGCTTCCTGCTTATATTCGTTGATCGGCGTCTTCTGCGCATAGGCGCGCAGATGGACCACCTGGCGCAGCGCGTCGAGCGTCGAGAGATGCTCCTTCCAGTGATGGTCGAGGCTCTGGAGCATGATGCTCTTCTCGATCATGTGCCAGTCGGCCGCTTCGACTTCCTGCGTCTTCTCGGCAATGGCCGCGTCGGCCAAGCCTGCAAGCCGTTCTTCGATCATTTCCGGATCGACGGCATCCTCGGCCAGCCAGGCGTCGAAATCGGGCTCCAGGCCCAGCACTTCGGCGGTGCGCAGCTTCAGCCGCTCCATATCCCACTGTTCGGGATAGGTGCCCGGCGGACAGGATGCGCCGACCAGGTCATTGACCGTCTCATGGCGCATGTCGGTGACGACATCGTCCACCGTTTCGGCGTCCATGATGTCGCTGCGCTGCTCGTAGATCACCTTGCGCTGATCGTTCATGACATCGTCATATTCGACGACCTGCTTGCGGATGTCGTAGTTGCGCGCCTCGACCTTGCGCTGGGCGGTCTCGATCGCCTTGCTCAGCCACTTGGACGGGGGCAGCGCCTCGCCATCCTCCAGGTTGGAGCGGATCATCTTGGCGAACATCGTGTCCGGACCGAAGATGCGCATCAAGTCATCGTCGAGGCTGAGGTAGAAGCGCGACAGGCCGGGATCACCCTGACGGCCCGAACGGCCACGCAGCTGATTGTCGATGCGGCGGCTTTCATGCCGCTCGGTCGCCAGCACGAACAGGCCGCCGGCCGCCAGCACTTCCTGCTTCTCCGCCTCGATCTCGACTTCGATGCGGGCAATCGCCGCGTCGCGCTCCGGGCCTTCCGGCACATCGCGCAGTTCGTCCTCGACCCGCATCTCCAGATTGCCGCCCAGCTTGATGTCGGTGCCGCGGCCAGCCATGTTGGTAGCGATCGTCACTGCGCCTTTGCGACCTGCCTGGGCCACGATATGGGCTTCGCTCTCGTGGAAGCGCGCGTTCAGGACCGCGTGCTTGACGCCTTCCTGATTGAGGAATTCCGACAGCATTTCCGACTTTTCGATCGACACGGTGCCGACCAGCACCGGCTGACCCTTTTCGGCATGCTCCTTGATGGTGCGCGCGATGCCGCGGAACTTGTCTTCCAGATTCTTGTAGAACGTGTCTTCCTCGTCGACGCGCTGCACCGGCCGGTTGGTCGGGATGGTGACGACGTTCATCTTGTAGATTTCGTAGAATTCGGTGGCTTCGGTCGAAGCGGTGCCGGTCATCCCCGAAATCTTGGGGTACATGCGGAAATAATTCTGGAAGGTGATCGATGCGAGCGTCTGGTTTTCCGGCTCGATCTGGACGCCTTCCTTGGCTTCCACCGCCTGATGCAGGCCATCCGACCAGCGGCGACCATCCATCATGCGGCCGGTGAATTCGTCGATGATGACGACCTTGCCGTCCTTGACGATATAATCGATGTCGCGACGGAACATCACCACCGCGCGCAGCGCCTGGTTGACGTGATGGACGACCTGGGTGTTCTCGAAATCGTAGAGATTATTGCCCTGGAGCAGGCCGGCGGCCTCCAGCAGGCGCTCGATCTTCTCGGTGCCGTCCTCGGTCAGCGTGATCGTGCGCTGCTTCTCGTCCTTCTCATAATCCTCCTCGACCAGCTGCTTCACGATCGCATCGACCGCGACATACAGCTCCGACTTGTCGTCGGTCGGACCGGAAATGATCAGCGGCGTGCGCGCCTCATCGATCAGGATCGAATCGACTTCGTCGACGATCGCATGGTTGAACGGGCGCTGGACCATCGCACCGCGATCGAACTTCATGTTATCGCGCAGATAATCGAAGCCGAGTTCATTGTTGGTCGCATAGGTGATGTCGGCATTATAGGCCTCGCGGCGCTGGTCTTCCGACAGGTTGGGCACGATCACACCGGTAGTGAGGCCCAGGAAGCGATAGACCTGGCCCATCCATTCGCAGTCGCGGCTGGCCAGATAGTCGTTCACGGTGACGACATGGACGCCCTTGCCTTCAAGCGCGTTCAGATAAGTGGCGAGCGTCGCCACCAGCGTCTTGCCCTCGCCGGTGCGCATTTCGGCGATCTCACCGCGATGCAGGACGATGCCGCCGATCATCTGGACGTCGAAGTGACGCATGCCCAGCACACGGACCGACGCTTCGCGGACGGTCGCAAAGGCTTCGGGCAGCAGGCCGTCCAGCGTCTCGCCATTGGCCAGACGCTCGCGGAAGCGCGCCGTCTGGTTCACCAGTTCCTCATCGCTCATCGCCTGGATCGTCGGTTCGAAGGCGGCGATCTGGTCGATGACCTTGCCCAGCGATTTCACATAACGTTCGTTGGACGATCCGAAGATAGACTTGGCGAGTGCGCCGAACATGCAAATTCCTGACAATGAGGGGGCCATGGGTCCAACGGACACATGGGCAGATATGCGCCGCGATTTAGGCACGGCACAGCCGATAGTCAATCAATGCGACGGACTGTCGCACGGCTGTAACGGCTTTGCCCGATGCGGTTTTGCCGTAGCCGCGCCGTCCTGCCGTCGTGCAGGCGCGACGCGCCGCCGAAAATATTTTGCGTTTGGGCGCACGCCGCCGCAAGAGCGCCACGACAACAAGGGTCGCAAACAGGGTGTATCGTTCCATTTCCATGGCGCCGTCGCGCCGATTGCGCCTGCCTCTGGCGGCGCTGCTGGTCAGCGCATTGATCGGCTGGTTCCTGATCGCCGCGATTGCCGCACCCTTCGATCATGACGAAAGCCAATATGTCGCCGGTGCATATTTCAGCGGGCATGCGGTCATGTTTCGCGATTTTCTTTATCTTCAGCCGCCGCTGCACGCCTGGGGGCTGGCACCGCTGAGCCTGATCGCATCGGGCCATATGGTACTGGCGATGCGCCTTGCCACCGCCGTCATGGCGCTCGCGACGCTTGCGCTCATCTGGGCGGCCCAGCGTGCGGCAGGCATATCGCGCTCCAGCGCTACCCTGGCCATGCTACTGATGGCGGCAACAGCCGCGTTCCAGTTCAGCGGCTCCGTGGTCCGCAACGATATGCTGGCGAC
>Ga0209813_10000055_pt1 | contig 46098 bp, 36 predicted proteins | sample EndMethybrTD3033_FD_187596 | JGI IMG/M metagenome (GOLD analysis project Ga0209813, IMG submission 187596) | Populus endosphere microbial communities from Tennessee, USA - Endosphere MetaG P. TD hybrid TD303-3 (SPAdes) (version 2) | ecosystem: Host-associated > Plants > Roots > Endosphere... | reverse complement strand
TGATGCTGGTGCGGTCGTCCGGCACGAAGGCGATCATCGGGCTGATATGGTAGCGCTCGCTGAAAGTCTGGTCGGTGAAGCCATCGGCCTTCTGCCACCCGCCGACGAGACGCACGCGCCACTTGCTGTCGGCATCGAGCGGCTGGTTGACGTCGGCGACCGCCCGCTTGCTGGCATAGTTGCCCAGTTGCGCCTCGATGCGGCCGAAAGCTTCGCCTTCGGGCTGCTTGCTGGTCAGGTTGATGAGACCGCCCGGCGTGCCGTTACCGTAGAGCACGGAAGCCGGCCCCTTCATGATATCGACCTGATCGATACGGTTGAAATCGGTCTGCGGCGTGGAATAGGGTCCGGCGATCAAACGCATGCCGTCGAGGAAAAGGCCCGGCGCGAAGCCGCGCAGGAACATCTGATCGTAGCGCGTCACGGTGCCGCCGCGCTGATTCGCCGCGACGCCCGCGACATAGCCGACCGCCTGGTTCAGCGAGATCGCATTGCGGCGCTCCAGCTCGCGCGAATCGATTACCGTGATCGTCTGCGCAGTCTCGATGAGCGAGGTATCGGTCTTGGTCGCAGACGAAACGCCGGCCTCCCTGAGGCCGGTAACGACGATTTGGTCATCGCTCATGGCATCCCCGTCGGCATCCAACGCATGCGCCACGGGAGACGCCGCGATCATCGATATGACAAGCGCGCCTCGTGAAAGGCCGCGCCGCAAGCGGACTGTCCGGTGCATGTTCTTCGCTAAGAAAACCTGCTTCATCGATTTACCCCTTTATCGATAATGATTCGCAATCGCGAATAGCAGCGTTCTCATTCAGGGCAAGCGATGGTCGCTAATCCGGTCATCGGTCGGCGATAAACAGCGCCGCGCAAGAGACGTTTTTGTCCATCGCGCTGTCCGGCACTTGCGCAGAAGGCCGGCCATGCTTCATCGCTGCCGCCTGCGCGGACAGTTTGCCGTCGATAAGGATGTGACCGCTTGAAAGCCCTGCTCGCCCGCCTGAACGTAGATCCTTACGTGCTGCTGCTGTTGCTCATGGTCGCGCTGGCCACGTTCCTGCCGGCGCGAGGGCTGTGGGCGGATATCGCCGGCGGCGCGACGGATGCCGGCATCGTCCTGCTTTTCTTCCTCCACGGCGCCCGACTGTCGCGCCAGGCGGTAGTCGACGGCGCGCGTAACTGGCGGCTGCATCTGGCGGTTGCGGCGATGACATTCGCCGTCTTTCCCACGCTGGGGCTAGGGATCGCCGCCCTGCCCGGCATCGATCCGGCGCTTGGCATCGGCATCCTGTTCCTCTCGCTGCTGCCGTCGACCGTCCAGTCCTCCATCGCCTTCACCGCCATGGCGAAAGGCAATGTGGCGGGCGCGGTGTGCAGCGCGGCGTTCTCCAACCTGGCCGGCATCGTCGTTACGCCGCTGCTGGTGGCGCTGCTCATCAGCGAAAAGACCGGCGGCATTTCGTCCGATGCTGTGCTGACGATTGCCCTGCAGCTGCTGCTGCCTTTCCTGACCGGGCACCTGCTCCGCCCATGGATCGGGGGGTGGGTGATACGGCAAAAGCGCCTGGTGACGCTGGTGGATAGGGGTTCGATCCTGCTCGTGGTCTACACGGCGTTCGGCGCGGCGGTCGTGGAAGGGTTGTGGCGGCGCGTATCGCCGATGGATGTCGGCGTGATCGCGCTTGTGTCCGCCGTATTACTCGCGGCCGTCCTGATATTCAGTGCCATGCTCGGCCGATGGCTTGGTTTCGACCGTGCGGACCGGATCGTCCTGCAATTCTGCGGTTCGAAGAAAAGCCTCGCGACCGGGGTGCCAATGGCCGGGGTGCTGTTTCCCGCGGCGCAAGTGGGCGCGGTCATCCTGCCGCTGATGCTGTTCCACCAGATTCAGCTGATGGTCTGCGCGGTCCTGGCCCGGCGCTATGGGGAAAACGCGCCGGATGACGAGGTGGCGGCCTCCTGAAACGAACAGGGCGGCCACGCGGGACCGCCCTGTCGTCTTTCGCTTCTAGATAGCGATCAGTTGGATACGCCCTCGCCGAAGCGGACTTTCAGGCGCGCCCCGAACGTGCGCGGCTCGCCCAGCTGGACGGTGTCGAAGCCCAGCGTGCGCTGCAGCCCGCTGACCGCGGTGATCGCCACCTGCTTGGTGACGTTGTTGGCGAACAGCTGCAGATCGATCGGCGCGCCCATGAAATCGCGCCAGTTCAGCGTGACGTCGACCTGGCGTACGGGCGTAGTCACCAGATCGGTGACGGATGCAGCCTGGATGCGGACCGACGACTGGAAACGATAGATCGCCGAAAGATCGATCCTGCCGTTGCCTTCGCCGACCGGCAGCATGACCGTGCCCATCACGTTGCCCGACCACTTGGGCGAATTGGGCAGCGCGCCGCCCTTATCCGCGGTGGGAATGATCGTATAGTTGGGGAAGGACGGAACATCGACCGAGATGAGCTTCGTCGCCAGGCGGTTGATCGCACCATCCAGGCGGAAAAACTCACCGAAGCGGATCGACACATCCGCTTCCACGCCCTTGATGCGCGACTTGCCGGCGTTGAAGTTCGACGTGCGGTTCGATCCGACGAACCCGGCGAAGGGCTGCAGCGCGAACTGAAGCTGCTGGTTGGTCAGGTCGTTGTAATATCCGGCGATATTGAACATGCCGGATATGCTGCCCGCGCGGAAGGAAGTCTTGGCGCCGATTTCGTAGGCGTCGATGCTTTCCGGATCGAAGGTCTGCGCGCTGGGCGCTGCCTGCGGGTTGACCGCGCCCTGGCGGTAGCCGCGCGTCCAGGTGGCATAGACCATCACGTCGGGGACCGGATTGTAAGCGGCATTCAGCGTCCAGGTGGCGCGCTTGGAGGACGTACGCGAGGCCAGCGAGCAATCGCCGGTATAGCCGGGTTCGCAGACTTCCGGACCGGCCGGGCCGAAACCGGTCGCGGCGAAAGACCTGACCTTCGCGATGCCGAGCCCGCGCGACCGGTCGTAGGTATAGCGCAGACCGGCAGTCAGCTTGAGCTGGTCTGTCAGCGCGTAAGTTCCCTGACCATACGCCGCCATGTTGGTGAACGAGATCTTCGACATCGACACGTTTACCGTGCCGCCGTTGCAGCGGAAATCGTTGGCCGTCTCGAACGGGATGTCGAGGCAAACCGCGCGTACCGACGCGCCCGAACCGCCGATAAGGCCGTTCGGACTGCTTTTTTCATAGTATACGCCCGTCTGCCAGTTCAGCTTGCCGTCGAAGGCCGTGCCCTGAAGCTGGACTTCCTCGGTGAAGTTGCGCTGATCGTTGGTGTGCTGGCCCTTCTGCGCGAAGATGAAGCCGCTCGACACGAAAGTGTTGCCGGGCGAGGTGGTGAAGTTGCTGCCGAAGTTGTTCATGCGGAGGATCTGGACGATCTCGGAATAGGACATGATATTGCGCAGCGTGACGGCATCCGAAAGCTGGAAGGCGGTCGTGTTGATGACCTGCCACTGCTTCGTGTAGGTCCTTGGATTCCGAAGGTTGATGTCGACATCGTAAGGATCCGCGGTCGCACGCAGACGGTCGACCTGCACTTTCGCCAGGGCGGCAAGGCCCACGGTGAGGGTGGGGTTGTTGCGGTACATCGTATAGCCCGCCGGGACGTGGTCCGACTGCATGAACGAACCGATGGTGGTGTTCTCGATATCCGGCGTGAGATCGATCGCCAGGCTGCCGCGCGCAGCGATATAGTCGATATCGGCATAGCGCTTGGGGCCGATGCCCGAGATGTTCTTCATGTACCCGTCGCGCGTCAGCCGTTCGGCGCCGAGGCGCAGGCGCACGGTGTCGGCGATGGGGATGTTCAGCACGCCCTGGATGCGGAACATGTTGTAGTTGCCGTAGGAGCCTTCGAGATGACCTTCGAACCGATCGGTGGGCTTGTTGGGAATGAGCAGCACCGCGCCGCCGGTTGTATTACGACCGAACAGCGTGCCTTGCGGCCCCTTAAGCACCTGAATCGACTGCAGATCGAACAAGTTCGCCGGGCCCGCGCCATCGCCGCCGGAGATGCTGGCGCCCCCGCCGCGCGGCGCGACCACGTCGGCGAAATAGACGCCGACCGATGCGGAAGTGCGCAGTTCCTGGGTGAAGCCGCGGATCGAGAAACTGGCCTGCTCGGGCGAGTAGCGCGATGTCGCGATGAGACCGGGGACGAACTTGGCGAGGCTTTCCGGACCGGTAATATTGAGGCTATTCAACTTGTTGGCGTCGAGCGCCGTAACCGAGATCGGTACGTCCTGCAGGCGCTCATCGATGCGGCGGGCCGAGACGATGATCGTGCCGTCATCGGCCCCTTCGCCGGCGTTGCCGTCCTGCGCGAAGGCCTGACCACCTGCCGTCAGCGATGCGAGCGCAGCGGATGAATACAGAAAACCCTTGAAAAACTTCATAAAAATAACCCCTCCCTGGAATACGATCGCCTGTGCATCGCGAACAGTTCGACCTGTCGCGCGCACCGAGAACAACCGGTTCACCTGAAACTCGGACGTGCGACACCATCACGCCGCGAGCCTTTTTCGGACCCTCGGCGCGCGGTTCGCATCGACCGTACAGCGACCATGAAAGCCGCTTTAGCGCCGCTTTCAATGCAGGTTTGACACCACGGAGACACCTTGCCCCTCAGGGCAGGATTTGTTCAATGCCGCTTTGCCATGGCTCCATGTGACGGAACCATGGCGCAGCAACATTACTTGCAATCAGGCCGGCTTTTTCTCGTACTTGCCGATCATATTCAGCGATCCGCCGTCGACCGGTACTTCGAGACCGGTGATGAAACCCGATTCGTCGGACGACAGGAACAGCGCCGCGTTGGCGACGTCCATGGCCGATCCCATCTTGCCCAACGGCACGAAGCGCGAGCCCTGCCCTTCCAGGTCGGCGCGACTGGGCACGACGCCGTGACGCGTGAGGCCGTCGATCGAGTGCTGGGTGAGGACCCAGGCGGGAAGGATCGTGTTGCAGCGGATGCCGAACTCGGCGAAGTTGACCGCAAAGGAATGCGTCACCGCGTTCAGCGCGGCCTTCGAGATCGAATAGGCGAACAGCCGGCCGCCGCCCGTCTTCGATCCGATGGTCGAGATATTGGTGATGGAGCCGCCGCCCCCGGCCTTCATGATCGGCACGACGGCGCGCGAGGTCAGCCAGGCGGCGCGCAAGTTGACGTCCATCATGAGCTGCCACCCGGCGATGTCGAGCGACAGCGCATCCGAATCGACATGGTTGATGCCGACATTGTTCACCAGCGTGTCGATCCCGCCCATGGCCGCGTTCGCTTCGGCGATCAGCCGGTCGCAATCCTCCGGCTTCGATACGTCGGCGACGATCGCGTGAGCCTTGCCGCCTTCGGAAACGATCTTGCTCACCGTCGATTCGGCGCGCTCCCGATACATGTCGACCGCGCAGACTTCGGCGCCTTCGCGCGCCAGCAGTTCGGCGATGGCCCGACCGTTGCCCAGAAGATCGCTTTCGAGCTGCCCCGCTCCGACGACGACCGCCTTCTTGCCCTTCATCCGCATCATCAATCCCTTTCATCTGGCCGCGGGCATTCGACGCCGGCGGCATTCTGGCTTTTACTATTGCGCGCGACGCATCCGGAGGCCAGCGCCTGCCGAAGATGCTGCCATTCGCGGGAGAATTCCGTCGCTCTCGGCAGGAGCGATTCGATCTGCCGCGGCAAAATGGGAGTTGACCTCCATATTCGCGGTGTCTAAGCAATTACATGCATAATCCCTCCATGCAAGTGGCAGTTTTCCAGTGAGTCAAGTTCAGTTTCGTCGCAGGGAAGAGGAAGCAAGCGGCTTGCGCATGCGCAAGAAGCTCAGGACCCACGCCTCGATAGTAGAAGCTGCGTTCGCTCTTTTCGAAGAACAGGGATTCGAAGACACGACTGTCGAACAAATCGCTGAACGCGCGGATATTTCGACGACTACATTCTTTCGTTACTTCCCCACAAAAGTCGATCTAGTAGTCTGTGGAGGGCAGGCGCAGCTTCCACAACTGGCGCAAGTCGTTGTCGAGCGCCCCTCCGCAGAAAACGATTTGATCGCCATCCGCGAGGCGATCCTGGAAATCTGGGTGCCGGAGATCGATCCGGGCCCGACGGTGTGCGCCGCGCATGCCGTGCTCCATTCGCCGACCCTGCGCGGCCTGTTCGAGAATATCAGCCGAGGCTGGGTAAAAGCGGTCTGCAATGCACTGGCCGAACGCCATGGGCTGGCCGAGCCGGACAGACGCTGCCGGGCCGCAGCCCGCATCGCGCTGGGAGCATTCGGCGCCGCGGTCGAAAGCTGGGTCGCGGGACATGGCAAGGGCGATCTCGCCACGCTTATCCGGGAAGAGTTCGCGCTGGTGATGATCCTGTGCTGCTCCGGCGCGGCGGCCAGCGGCTAGAAATATCTTTGCGGGGCGAACCCTCGCTTCCACACCGGAAGGCCGCGATAAAGCGCGTCATACGCACACTACAACAACCCTGATCGGGACCATGGGAGACAGGCATAATGAACGAATTCTTCTCGCTTGAAGGCAAAGTCGCGCTGGTTACCGGCAGCGGCCGCGGCATCGGCGCCGGCATCGCGCGCATGTTCGCGCAGGCCGGTGCGTCCGTGGCGATCACCGGCCGCACGGTTTCGGAAGTGGAAGCGACCGCTGCTGCGATCCGCGAAGCCGGCGGCAAGGCCGCGGCCTTCCCCGTCGATATCGCCGACGCTTCCCAACTGCCCGGCCTGATCGACAATGTCGTCAAGGAATTCGGCGGCCTCGACATTCTGGTCAACAACGCCGGCGGCGCGATGTCCTCTGCCTTCGTCGACACCCGCATCGAAGAACTGGAAGAGCACTTCCACCTGATCGTCTCGATCTCGTTCGAGATGGCGCGCCTCGCCCTGCCCCGTCTGCTGGAGCGGCCCGGCGCATCGATCATCAACATCCTGTCGCCAGGTTCGTACAAATCTCCGCGCGGCAACCTGTCGTATTACGTCGCGAAATCGGCGCTGCAGCACATGACCAAGCTGATGGCGGCGGACCTTGGGCCGCGCGTCCGCGTCAACGCGATCATTCCCGGCCCGATCCTGACCCCGGCGCTGGAACAGGTGTTCGCCGCCCGGCCCGAGATCCTCGACGTCGCGAAAAATTCGACGCGCATGCGCCGCCTGGGCATGCCGGACGAGATCGGCCAGGGCGCCATCTATCTCGCCTCGCCCGCGGCCAGCTTCGTCACCGGCGCGATCCTGCCGATCCATGGCGGCGATGTCGAAGAAAACCGGGCCGTCTCGCCCGATCTTTAAGAAGCGAATGAAGCCAGGTTCTTCGTCATTGCGAGCCACAAACGGCGCGGCAATCCAGGGCAACTTGACACCCCGAGGCCAGAGTCGCTTCGCCCGCGATGACGAAGGAGAGCGAACCGATATTCTTCGACGAAGGAATGCCAGCATGACCGACACCGCCAACGACGCTGCCCTCGACCTCATCTTCCGCGAGGCGCGGACCCAGAACGCGTGGAAGCCTGAACCCGTGGGCGAGGAATTGATCCGCCAGGTCTACGATCTGGCGAAGTGGGCGCCGACTTCGGCGAACGGCAGCCCCGCGCGCTTCGTGTTCCTGACCAGCGAAGAAGCCAAGCTGCGGGCAAAGCCACACATCGCGCCCACCAATGCCGACAAGATGATGGCCGCGCCGGTCGTCGTCATCATCGCCCACGACCTCGATTTCTACGAGCATCTGGGCAAACTGTTCCCCAACGGCGCCGATGGCATGAAAGCTTACTTCGGCGGCAACGAGCAGGTCGCCTATGACACCGCGTTCCGCAACGGATCGATGCAGGGGGCCTACTTCATCCTGGCGGCGCGCGCGCTGGGACTGGACTGCGGCCCTGCATCGGGCTTCAACAATGCCGGCATCGACCAAGAGTTCTTCCCCGAAGGGCGCGTGAAGTCGAACTTCATCTGCGCCATCGGCCATGGCGACCCTGCCGGCGTTTGGCCGCGCAATCCGCGTCTTTCCTTCGAAGAGGCTTGCACGGTCCTGTAAAAGCCGCCTTACGCAAAACGGCACAGATCGATTACGGAAAGGATGCGAAATGGGATTTCTTGAAGGCAAGGTGGCGGTCATCACCGCCGCAGGTTCGGGCATGGGCAAGGCCAGCGCCAAGATTTTCGCACGCGAAGGCGCCAAGGTCGTCATCTCGGACATCAGCGGCAAGCAGGACGAAACCGCCGCCGAGATCGGCGACGCCGCGATCGCAATGCATTGCGATGCCTCCAAGGAGGATCAGGTCAAGGCGATGATCGACACCGCCGTATCGAAATTCGGCCGGCTCGACGCCATGCTGAACGTCGCCGGACTGCCTGCGGGCGGCTTCATCGAATCGATCGAGGAAGGCGATTTCGATGCGATGTTCAACGTCAGCCTGAAGAGCACCTTCTGGGGCGCGAAGCACGCAATCCATGCCATGAAGAACACCGGCGGCGGCACGATCATCAACTGGTCTTCGCTGGCGGGTATTATCCCGGCCTATGGCTCGGCGCCCTATTCGGCCGCCAAGGCAGGCGTGGCGATGCTGACCAAGTCGATCGCGATCGAGGCGGGCAAGTACAACATCCGCGCCAATGCGATCTGCCCCGGCCTGATCCTGACCCAGATGGGCGCGGCTGCGCAGTCGCATTCGCCGACGCTCGGTGAACGCAACCCGCTGGGCCGCGCCGGCGAAGCCGAAGACGCGGGCGAACTGGCCGCCTTCCTCGCTTCGGACCGGGCCAAATACATCAATGGCGTCCTGATCCCGCTCGACGGCGGGTGGAGCACCGTTCTCGGCGGCTGACCCCAGGGGCAAAAGCCGAAACAGGAAAGGCGGCGCTTTGCTGGGCGCCGCCTTTTCTTTGTTGCCCGGATGGCCCCCTCACGTAGGCCTTCGTCACTGCGAGGAGTGATGAAGGCGACAGTGCGCCTCAGCCCAGCGCCCCGGCGATCAATTCCAGCGAATGCACGCGCGCGGCGCGGTCATGGAAATTGCCGGTAATCATCACTTCGTCCGCCCCGGTCTCGGCGACGAAGGCGCGCAGTTTCTCCGCCACAGTCGCTGCCGAACCCAGGATGGTGCGCGTGTTCATCTGTTCGATGATGCGCTTCTCCTCGGGCCGCCACAGGGCCTCGATATCGTCGACCGGAGGCTGGATCGGCCCCATTGCCCCGCGGAAGAAGTTGACCATGCCGCGCTGGGTCGAAGAAAAATGCCAGCGCGCCTCCTCGTCGGTTTCCGCCGCCAGCACCGCGATGCAGGGCATTACGTAGGGCGCGGAAAGCTGCGGCCCCGGCCTGAATTCGGCGCGATAGACACGGATCGCCTCCATAAGATTGCCCGGAGACACGTGCGAGGCGTAAGCGAAGGCCAGCCCCTGTTGCGCCGCCAGCGCGGCGCTGGCCAGGCTCGAACCCAGTATCCACAGCGGCAGGTCGGCGCCCGCGCCGGGGATCGCCCGAACCGCCTGGTTCGGCAATGCCTCGCCCAGGAAGAAACGCAGCTCGTTCAGGTCCTGGGTAAAATGGTCCGCCGCCTGCGGGCTGCGTCGCAGCGCCATCAGCGTGTTGCCGTCGGTTCCCGGCGACCGGCCAAGACCGAGATCGATCCGGCCGGGATGCAGCGCCGCCAGCGTGCCGAACTGTTCCGCCACCACGTACGGCGCATGGTTCGGCAGCATGATCCCACCCGAGCCCAACTTGATCGAGCTTGTACCGGACGCCAGATGGCCGATGATGACTGCGGTGGCCGAACTGACGGTGCCGGGCATGTTGTGATGCTCCGAAATCCAGTAGCGATGGAAGCCGAGCCGCTCCGCCGCTTGCGCCAGTTCCAGCGCCTTGCCCAGCGCGGTGGGGATATCCTCGCCCTGCACGATCGGGCACGTATCGAGGATGGAAAGCCGCGTCATTTTCATCTGCTCCCTGCACTAAAGGCTTTGCACGTCCGATCGATCCCGCATAATATGTGAGTCGACTACCATATGCGGGTTTGATGTCATACAGCAGTCGAATCCCGGCCTTGTCCAGACCGTTTAGCGCGTCTGGTCGATTAACGGGGACGAGAGAGGAAATTATCGATGGCCACGGTCGAGCATGCCCCGCTCCAGCTCCCTTTTGCGCGCAGCGAAGTCCTGAGGATCTCTCCCGACTATGCGGAATTGCGTGAGCGGGCGCCGATTTTTCCGGTTCGCACGCCGACCGGCGACCGCGCCTGGATCACCGTCGCCTATGAGGAATCGAAGCAGGTCTTCTCCGACAGGCGCTTCGGATACTATACGCACGACGATCCGCCCAATGCGGCGCGCATGTCGGACGCGGCCACGCACGCGCACCCGCTGGGTGGGATGGACTTCGAGGAGCAGACCGTCCGCATGCGACGCCTGCTGACGCCGGGCTTCACCCCCCGCCGGCTGGCGCTGCTGAAGAACTGGATCCAGGATCTGGTCGATGGCTGCCTCGACGACATGCAGGCGGCACACGACCGCAATCCCGGCCAGCCCGTCGACTTCCACGAGATGCTGGGCTTCCGCCTGCCCGTTCTGGTGATCGGCGCGCTGATGGGCTTCCCCAAGGAAGACGCCGACTATGTAATCGGCCTGTCGGATCGCATGGGCCAGATGAAAGCCGGGCGCGACGCCGCCGCCGCCGCCGGTGAGCTTGCGCAGTATATGCGCCGGCTGATCGAGAAGAAGCGCCGCAACCTTGGCCCCGACGTGATCTCGGACTTCATCCGGGCCGAAGACGAGGACCCTGCGTTCTTCGCCTCCCGTCCTATGGACGCCTATGCCGCCGGGCTGGTGTTTCCCGGCCACGAGACCACCGTGGTGCGGATGGACTTCGGCGTGCTCTACCTGCTCAACGACACCCGCCATCGCGACTGGCTGCTGGAAGACCCGGAAGGCCGCATCGACCAGGTGGTGGAAGAAGTGCTGCGCATCACCTCGGCGCACAATTACGGCCTGATGCGCTACGCCAACGAAGACATCGAGATCGGCGGCGTGACAGTGCGCAAGGGCGAGCTCGTCATCATCTCCGACGCCGCCGCCAACCGCGATCCCGCCGTCTTCGAACGGCCGGAGGAATTCGATCCCACCCGCAACAGCAAGGGCCATCTGGCGTTCGGCCACGGCAGCCACGCCTGCCTGGGCAAGTCGCTGGCCCGCATGGAGCTGCGCGCGACGTTCCTGTCGCTGTTCCGCCGCTTTCCCGATGCACGCCTCGCGGTGAGCATGGACGAACTCGGCATCGACGACACGCGCGTCGGCGGCGGTGTGCATCGGGTTCCGCTGATCTGGTGAGCCGCGCGTTGGGAACATGAGAGTTGGAGGATATTGGAATGTCTCAGCTTACGGTAAAGGATCTCAACCCGCTGTTCGGCGTGGAAGTGTCCGGACTGGAGCCACGCACCCCGCTCGATCCGGACACAATCCGAGAGTTGCGCGCGTTGTTCGACGACAAGGGTGTGCTGGTGTTCAAGGCCATCGACGCCGACATCAAGTTCCAGACCTACCTCTCGGAAATCCTGATCGGCAACGACGTGCCCGATCCCGACGCGCTGAAGCTCAACGACAAGTTCATGATATCGAACCGCGAACCGACCGGGGCCGCTCCCTTTGGACGGCTGCTCTACCACTGTGACCAGATGTGGTCGGAGACCGACCGGGTCGACCTGATCTCGCTCTACGGCAAGGAAGTGGGCCAGCCCGCCACGCCGACGATGTTCGTCAGCGCCGCCCATGCCTGGGAAACCCTGCCGCAGGACCTGAAGGCGCGGGTGGAGAATGCCACCGCGCTCCAGCACTACGATCCCGAGACCTATCGCAAACGGGCGCTCGGCGACGAGGATGTGCTGGTGTCGACTTACGCGGCGGCGGAGAACTTCACCGTGAAGCCCGTCGGCCTCGCCCATCCGCGCACCGGGCGCAAGGTTCTCTACGTCTGCCAGCAGACCACGCAACATGTCGAAGGCCTGCCGACGGACGAGAGCGACGCCCTGCTGGAGGCGCTGTTCGATCACATGTACGCGAAGGACAAGCAGTTCGGTCACCATTGGGAACAGGGCGACTTGGTGCTGTGGGACAATATCGCGATCCAGCACGCCCGCCCCAACGTCGCGATCGAAGGGCCGGCGCGCACCTTGCGCAAGACCTTGGCCCCGGTGCCTCGGACCAAGATAGAAGGGCCGAAGTACGGAAGCATCAAAGCCGACGCCTGACGCTCGGCGGAAATGCAATATGCATCTTGAACTGATGGAGCGCAGACGCCAACCTGCGCAAAACCCCGTGCGAAGCATATGTGCCGGGGACCATCAACGAGAGAGGCTCATGAACGATTTGGCAACCGCCCCCGATCCGTCGTCGATGCAGGACGATCGCAAGAGCGCGTCCCTGGCAGACGCGCAGACCGTTACCCACGGCGGGGCGAGAGTGACCCGCAGCCTGGCCGGCGCTCGCGAGATCCTGCGTTCGCCGGACGTCCGCCAGGCCGGCGGCGCATCCGGCCTGATGGCGAACGAGAACCCCGATCACATTTCGTTCTTCTTCCTGGACGGCGACGCGCACCGTAAGCGGCGTGCATCGGTTGCCGGCTACTTCACGCCGAAAGCCATCATCACCCGCTATCATCCGATCATCAACGAAACGATGGACCAGCTCATCCGGCAGTTTCAGGCGGATGGAAAGGGCGTCCTCGACGTGATGGCGCTGGAACTGGCTACCAACGTAACGGTGGAAATCCTCGGAACCGCGCGTGACGGCAGCCCGCTGAACTTCGCTTATCGCCTCCACGACATGCGCCGCACCTCGCCTTCGCCCTATCGCAGCGCCTTCAAGAAGTTCGTCCAGGACCGCCTGCTCGGCTGGCACTATCGCGGCAAGCGCGCCAGGAAAACGGCGGAATTCTACAACCGTCACGTCGCACCGGCGGTGGAAGCCCGACACAAGGAACCGAAGGACGATGTCGTCAGCTACATGGTCAAGGAAGGCTATTCGCAGCAGGCCATGATAATGGAATGCATGACCTACGGCACCGCCGGCGTTTCGACGACGCGCGAATTCATCGGCATGTGCGCCTGGCACATGTTCGACCGGCCGGAACTGAAAGAGGCTTTCCTGACAGCGAACGAGGAAGGCCAGTTCGCCATCCTGCAGGAAATCCTGCGGCTCGATCCCGTCTCCGGCATGCTCTATCGCCGCACCCTCACCGAGATGCCCGAGGCGAAGGACGGCGCGATCGATGAAGGTGCGCTGATGGCCATCAGCATCCGTAACGCCAATTTCGACGAGAAGGCGGTGGGCGAAAACCCGTTCCGGCTCGACCCCGAGCGTGCGGCAAAGATCAAGAATGTCGGCAGCTACATGAGCTTCGGAGACGGTCCGCACCGCTGCCCCGGCTCACAGGTCGCGCTGCACGAATGCCGCATGTTCCTGGATCGAATGATGCGGGTGCCGGGCATCCGGCTGGCGAAACCGCCGACGATGATCTGGAACACCAATACGCAAGGCTACGAAATCCGCGAAGCCGTGGTGCTCTGCGATAAGGTGGGCTGACCGCCCCTTGTCGTCATTGCGAGCGAAGCGTGGCAATCCAGGGCGGCACGTAGGGCCTTGGATTGCCGCGGGGCGGCTGCCCCTCGCAATGACGAAAGAGAGGTTTACGCTACCTCTTGCGGCTCAAGCCGTCTCCAGGCTCGTCTTGTTGCCACCGGCCAGCTTCGGCTTGTGTTCGGCCCCGCCCAGCGTACCCACGCCGACGTTGAGCGCCCCGCTCATGTCGACGACCTGGTCGATATTGGCGGCGATTTCCTCGGCCGTCAGGTTCTCGCTCGTATAACCCTGGTTCTGCATGATCGCCATGCGCAGCACCTGACCGCCGCCGCAGGCCAGCAGCGCGCCATTGAGCGGGCAGGATTCATGCGCAAGGTAGATCGCGGCGGGCGAGCACAGCTCGGGCGGGAAGACGTTGCCCAGCTTGGCGAAGGCTTCCGCCGGCTTGCCATAGACGTGCGACATCACTTCGGGCGAAGACATGCGGGTGGCCACGCGCGGCGAGAAGCCGTTGACCGAAATACCGTATTTCGGCCCTTCCGACGCCAGCGTCAGAGTCAACGCGATCACCCCGCCCTTGGCGCCGCCGTAGGCGGTCATCATCTCGTGGATGCCCAGCGGCCCTTCGGAGACGGTATTGACGATGCGCCCGCCGCCATTCTTCATGAAGTGCGCCCAGGCCGCGCGGCAGACGTTGGCCGTGCCGAGATAGTGGACTTCCATGAAACGGCGGAATTCTTCGGCGGTGTGGTCCTCGAACAGCTGCGGGCCGTTGATGCCGGCATTGTTGATGACCACGTCGAGCCGGCCGAAGCTGTCCAGCGCGGTCTGCACCATCTTCTGCGCGCCGGCTTCCTCGGCCACCGATTCGTAGCTGGCGACGGCTTCGCCGCCCGCTGCCCGGATTTCGGCGACCACTTCGTCGGCCGGACCATTCGCCGCCCCCGAACCGTCGACCGCCGCGCCAAGATCGGCGACGACGATCTTCGCCCCGCGCGATGCGAGCGACAGTGCGTGCGAACGCCCGACACCCCGGCCACCGCCGGTGATGAGAACCACTTTCCCGTCGAATCTCAGCTCAGTCATCGTCAATCCTCCCAGGTTATGCTTGCAGATATTCAGCGCGCCATGATCCCGCCATCGACGACGATCGGCTGGCCGGTAATGAAAGAGGCGTCGTCCGAAGCGAGGAAAGCGGCGACATTGCCGATCTCGTGCGCCTCGCCCCAGCGGTCCATCGGGACGCGCAGGCTCTCGCTGATCAGCTTGCGCCCGCCGTCTTCGGCTTCGTACATCCGCCGCGTGGACTCGGCTTTGATGTAACCCGGACAGATCGCATTCACGCGAATGCCCTTCTTCCCGTAAGCGAGCGCCAGCGTTCGTGTCATGCCAATGACTCCATGCTTGGCCGCCGAATAACCGCTTCCTTCTATCGATTCAACATATGAACCGGTCACTCCGGCTATGGAGGCGATATTTATAATCGAACCGCCGCCGATCCGCTCCATCTCCGCCAGCGCGGCGCGGCAGGCATAGTATGTGCCCTTGAGGAAGATATCGATGGAGCGGTGCCAGCCCGCCTCGTCATGCGGCGGGAACCCGCCCGCGCTGTTCACCACGATGTCCAGCTTGCCAAATGTGCCGACGGCCTGCGCGACAGCTGCCTGGATCGTCGCCTCGTCGGCGGCGTCGACACGGACGACAGCGCCGGAACCGCCCGCATCGCGAATGCCGGCCAGCACTGCTTTGGCACGGTCCACATCGATGTCGGCGATCATCACTTGCGCACCGTTGGCGACGCAGGCCTCGGCGGATGCCCGGCCCAACCCGGAGGCTGCACCGATCACCAGCGCCGCCTTGCCCCGCAATTTCATGAAATTCCTCCCCTCGAGTCCTTTGGACCAGTCTTGCCGGAGGGGGAGGCTTTGTCGACTATCGGATCGCGATTATTGCAGCCGACCCGTCCTTCGTCATTGCGAGCGCAGCGAAGCAATCCAGGGCGGTACGAGAGCCCCTGGATTGCCGCGTCGCTACGCTCCTCGCAATGACGAGATAACTTGACGTAACGTTTTGAATTCGATCAGCGCGCCATGAAGCCGCCGTCGACGATGATCGGCTGGCCGGTGATGAACGAGGCGTCTTCCGAAGCCAGGAACGCCGCGACGTTGCCGATCTCGTGCGCTTCACCCCAGCGGTCGAGCGGCACGCGCAGCGTTTCGCTGATGAGCTTGCGGCCGCCGTCCTCGGCTTCGAACATGCCGCGGGTCAGTTCGCTCTTGATATAGCCGGGGCAGATCGCATTCACGCGGATGTTCTTCTTGCCATAGGCGAGCGCCAGCGTCTTGGTGATGCCGATCACGCCGTGCTTGGCCGCCGGATAGCCGGTCCCTTCGATCACGCGCGCCAGCGATCCGGTGACGCCCGACAGCGACGAGATGTTGATGATCGAGCCGCTGCCATTCTTCTCCATTTCGGGCAAAGCGGCGCGGCAGGCGTAGTACGGCGCCTTCAGGAACATATCGATGCAGAAGTGCCAGCCATCGTTGTCCGGAGCGCTCGGGCCGCCGGCGCTATTGACCAGGATGTCGAGCTTGCCGAACTCCTTGACCGTCTGCGCGACGGCAGCCTGAACCTGCGGCTCGTTAGTGGCGTCGGTCTTCACGAACGAGCCCTCGCCGCCCGCGGCGCGGATGCGCGTCAGGTTTTCCTGCGCCGCCGGCTCGTTGATGTCGGCGATCATGACCTTCGCGCCATTGGCGGCGATCGCTTCGGCGCAAGCGCGGCCGAGCCCGGTCGATCCGCCAATGACCAGCGCTACCTTGTTTTCCAGCTTCATGGGTTTCTCCATAGATTGTGTCGCGTCGTGCGCGTCTTGATCGGTATTGGGTCCGGTAACGGGATCAGTCGAACTTGGTCCGGTCGATCTCGGTCTGGTACTGGGGGGCGCGCTTCTCACGGAACGCGGTGAGCGCTTCCTTCGAATCGTGGTGGCCGCTCATCTTCACGGTGGCGCTCTGCTCGAACTTGTAACCTTCCTCGAGGTCCATCCATTCGATGCGATCAAGGACGCGCTTGGAGACGCGGACGGCGGTGGGGCTGTAAGCCGCGACGCGCGACGCGAAACGACGCGCCTCTTCCATCAGCTGACCGGGTTCGCACAGGAAGATGCTCGCGCCGTGCTTGACCAGTTCCTCGGCCTTCATGGGCTGGCCGGTGAAATACATGCGGCGCACAAGCGGCTGGGGCACCATGCGGGTAAGGTGGCGGGCGCCGCCCATGACACCGACGGTCAGTTCGGGCAGGCCGATGCTCGCCGTGGGCTCGCAGACGCAAAAATCGCACGACCCCATCAGCGACACGCCGGTGCCGAGCGCGGCGCCATGGATCGCGCCGATCACCGGAACGACACAGTTCGAGATCGAATAGAACGCCTCGCGCACGCGCCACATACGCTCGGTGCCGTTCTCCGGCGTCATCGAAGCGAATTCGTCCAGATCGTTACCGGCGCAGAAATGCTTGCCGACGCCGCCCAGGATCGCCACGCGCACGCCCGGAACATGAGTGTCAATATTATTGAACAGCTCGGCGATTTCGATATACATGTCGCGATCGACGGCGTTGGCCGGCGCGCGATCGAGCATGACCGTAAGGATGCCGTCTGCGTCGAGGTCGGTCTTGAGGAACTGGAACGCGGTCATCGTCTGGGAAAACTCCATATAAGGCTCGGGGCGCCGACCGCGCCCGCGATCAGAAATCGTTGGCGCCGCCGGCATGCTTGGCGGCGCGATAGCCGAAGATGAACGACGCGCCAATGCTTGCGCCGGCGCCCGGATAGACCGAACCGGTGACGCCCGCGGTGACGTTGCCCGTGGCGTAAAGACCGGGGATAACCTCGCCGTTTTCGCGCTCGACCCGGCCGAATTCATCGGTCACCAGGCCGCCGTAAGTGCCGACGTCGCCCGGATAGAGCTCGACGGCATAGAACGGCCCTTCGGACACCGTGCCGAGCGTCGGGCTGGGCTTGTGCGTGGGATCACCGAAATAGCGGTCGTAAGCGCGCTCGCCGCGGTGGAAATCCTCGTCGACGCCTTTCTCGACGAAGCCGTTGAACCGCGCGACCGTGGCGGCAAGCCCGGCGGGATCGATGCCGCACTGCTCGGCAAGGCCCTCAAGCGTGTCGGACTTCTTCATGTAGCCGCTGGTGATCCATTCGCGTGGCGTGTAGCGCGCCGGGGTCAGCGCCCAGGGGTAGCGCGCGCGGTGACGCGCATCCATGATCGACCAGCAGGGCACGGCCCCCGCCTTGTAGATGTTCTGGCCGGTTTCCATGTAGCTGCACGATTCGTCGGTGAAGCGCTTGCCGTGCTTGTCGACCAGGATCAGGTGCGGCTTGGCCAGTTCGTTGGCGTGGATGCCCAGGTTTCCGTTGGGCTGGCGCGAGGCGATGGTCCAGATCGCCCGGTCCAGGCCATACGTCGCCGCGCCCAGCTTCATCGCCGCCTGCAGCGCTTCACCGGTGTCGCCGGGGTTGGAAACAGTCCATTCGGTAGAGGACGGCTGCGGCCCGTAAGCCTTGCGCATCTCGGCATTGCGGGCGAAGCCGCCGGCGTTGATGAGCACGCCCTTGTTCGCGCCGATGCGCAGGGTCTTGCCGTTGTGCTGCGCGATCACGCCGGTCACGCGGCCGTCTTCGTACACTAGATCGGTCACCGGATGCTCGGTGCGGATGTCGATGCCCGCCTTGAGCGAGGTGTGCAGCATCCAGGCCTGGATCGCCCCGCCGCTGGCCGCGTATTCGGTACCGAGCAGCTTGGTCTTGGCGATGCGCCAGCCAACCTTTACCGCCGTCCATGCGCCGTTGATCGTGCGGGTGGCCAGGATAAGGCGGTGCCCCTCCGTGCCCTGCACCGGCAGCCGCACGAAGCTGCGGCGCAGCTTGCTTTTCCACGGGCCGAGCCTGCGCACGTCGAACAGCGCCATGCCCAGCGACCGGCCGCGCGGCTTGCCGCCCGGCTTCTCGTCGTAATAGTCGGGCCAGCCATCGGCGTAGACAAACTGGACGCCCTTGGACGCGAGCCAGTCGACCATCTTGGGCCCGGTGTTCATGTAGGCTTCCTTGCGGGCAAGCGTGGAGCCCGGCTGCTCGGGAACCAGGCTCTTGAGGTAGGTCAGGCCTTCCTCGATGGAATCCTGCGCCCCCGCCCTGGCCATGACCGAGTTGCCGGGAATCCACAGGATGCCGCCCGAAAGCGCGGTGGACCCGCCGACCAGGTTTTCCTTTTCCAGAATGAGCGGCTTCATGCCCTGGTCGACACAGGCCAGCGCGGCGCACATCGATCCGCCGCCGCTGCCGACGATCACGAAATCGGCGGTCTCGTCCCAGTTGCTCATTATGCCCTCATTCCCCGCACCCGATAAAGTTCGGGGCCGCTCGAATGGCGGCCCCGTTTTATTTTAGAAGCCTGCGAGATCCGCCGCGCGCAGGAACAAGCGTTGCGGCCTGCCCGCCCACGCGAGATTGAACATCGAGCGCTTAAGCCAGATGTGCGAATCGTACTCCCAGGTGAAGCCGATGCCGCCGTGCAGTTCGGTGCACAGCCGCGCCGTCTCGATGTAGACTTCCGCGGTCTGCGCCTTTGCCAGCGAAGCGACGTGACCGACCTTCTCGGGCTCCTTGGCGAAGGTATAGGCGGCGTACCAATAGAGCCCGCGCGTCGGCTCGACTTCGAGCGCCAGGTTGGCAAGCTGATGCTTGATCGCCTGGAAATCGGCAAGCTTGGCGCCGAACGCTTCGCGAACCTTCACATATTCGGTCGTCATGCCGAGAATGCGCCAGCATCCGCCGAAAGCGTCCGCCGAAAGCAGCGCAAGCGCCGCGTCCCACACCCGCGTCGCCGCTTCCGTGCCTTCGGCCAGCAGATCCACTTCCGCGCCATCGAAATCGAGCGAGCAGATCGGCCGCGTCATGTCGACGACTTCGAAGGTGTCGGCGCTGACGCCACCCTTGGCGACTTCGACCACGCCCAGGCGTCCGCCGGCCAGGCCGACGACGATCAGCTGCGCGATGGCGCCGTGCGGCACGTTGCGCTTGCGACCCGAAATCTTCGAGCCTTCCGGAGTCATCGTCCAGTCCTGCGGCGCCCAGGTATCGTTGGCGTCGGACAGCGCGATCGAGCCGATCAGTTCACCGCTCGCCAGCTTGGGCAGCCAGCGCGCCTTCTGCTCCTCGCTACCGCCTTCGACGATGGCGATCGTGGCGAGCGCATGGCCGAGGAACGGCACGGCCGCGGCCGAACGGCCCAGCTCTTCGGCGCAGATAGCCAGTTCGATGAGCGTCAGCCCCATGCCTTCGTTGGCTTCGGGCACGATCAGCGCCGGCAGGCCGAATTCGACCAGTTCGCGCCAGGTTTCTTCATCCCAGCTCTTCTTGCCGTCCATCACCGCGCGAACGCGCGGCTGGATGCGGTCGTTGCCGAGGATGCGGCCGATGCCGTCCTGGAGCTGCTTCTGGTCTTCGTCGAGAAGGAACTTCATCTATCAGGCCTCCTTCGGGCGCGCGTTGACGCCGACTTGGTCGCGCGGCAGGCCGAGCACGCGCTCACCGATGATATTGCGTTGAATGTTGGACGAACCGCCGCCGATGGCGATCTTGAGGCACTGGAACGAGGCGTCGGTCCACTTGGCGTTGTTCTTCTGGCCGTCCGTCACGGTCTTGCCCGCCTTGCCCTGTTCGCCGGGGAACATCATCAGCAGGTCGTCAGCAAGGAGGTCGCGGCTGAGCCGGTCCACCTGGTGTGAGAAGTTCGTCATGTAGAGCTTCTGCGTGCTGGTGTAGCCGCCCGGCTCCTCTCCGGCCGCTTCCATCGAGATGCCGCGATAGGCCGAATAGCGCATGCCCATGGCGCGCGCCTGCAGACGTGCGATCTCGGCCCGCAGACTTGGCTCCTGGATCGCCGGCTTGCCGTCGCGGATGGTTTTTGTCGCCAGATCGATCAGGCGCTTGATCATCACGTCGGCCCAGTTGATCCCGGCGAAGGCGGCGCGCTCGTAGCGCAGCAGCATGCGCGAGACGTTCCAGCCATTGCCCTGCCCGCCGATGATCGCATCGGCCGGTGCTTCGGCATTGGTGAAGAACACCTCGTTGAATTCGGGATCGCCGGTGATCTGCTTGATCGGGCGGATTTCGACGCCCGGCTGATGCAGGTCGAGCAGGAAGTAGGAGATGCCCTTGTGGCGCGGAGCGACATCCTCGGGCTCGGTACGGACCAGCGCGACCATGTAGCGATGACGGTGCGCGCCCGACGACCAGATCTTCTGGCCGTTGATGATCCACTTGCCGTCCTTGAATTCGGCCTTGGTGCGCAGCGAGGCGAGGTCCGAACCGGCGTTCGGCTCGCTGTAGCCCTGCGACCAGCCATATTCACCGGTCAGCGTCGGCGGAATCCAGAAGTCCTTCTGTTCCTGCGTGCCCCACTGGAGCAGCACGGGAATGACGCGGCCGGTGCCGCTGTGAACCTTCTCGGTCGGGGCGCCGTGCTTCTTGATCTCCTCGCGGATGATCTCGCTTTTCAGGAAGTCCAGCGGCTGCTCGGAGCCGCCATACTGCTTGGGAATGGCGCGGCCCATGTAACCGGCGGCCAGCGCACGGCGACGAAACTCGTCCTTGCGCTCTTCAAGGTCTCCCAGCGACTCTGGCAGCGGCCAGTTTTCCTTCAGGAATGCCTGAAGGGTCGCGCGATATTCCTCGTTTTCCTGGGAATAGGACAAGTCCATCGGACGCGGTCTCCTCTCAATTCAAAACAATAGTTTACGAGCGCCATCACCGTCACAATTCGCGCCGGTGGGGCGATCCGATCATGCTGGGCTCACCCACGCGGTCGGAGAATTTACCTGACCCCTCTAGGGGGAGTCAGACATAAGTCCATGCGTGAACGTGCGGGCAGGCTCTTTCGGCAAAACGAATCTAGATGCCGTAGATATAGCCCCGCCGACTTTCGTCAAATGTCAGTGGCCGGTCATAGGACGCATCGGACCGATCGCGCGCCGGATTGGCCCCGCTGTTCAGCGCCGCGCGTCCCTCGGGCGAAAGCAGCGCCCCGCCCGGCGTGCCGGACCAGTCGCCCACGACCTTGCGCAGGGCAATCGCCCAGCGGCCGTCGCGACGTTCGAAGCGATCGATGTAGCGGCCGCCGGACAGCGTCAGCGGCGGGCCGTCGCGGTTCATCGCCGCGAACATCCAGTAGGTTTCGGCATGCGCGACGTCGCCATCCAGTTCGCAGACGTGATTGGTGACGATATGCTGGGTGGAATGCTGCGCCCGGCCATGGAATTCGATCACCCAGTCGGCGAATTCTTCACGCGTGCCGACGAACACCCCGTGATCGTCGATGGCGTCCTCGTGATAGACGCTGAGCAGCAGCTCCCGATCGAGGCGGTCGACCGCGCGGCAGTAGTTCGCCAGGCAATCCCTGATTGCCTGGCGATCCGCCAATTCGCGTATGGTGGTTTCAAGATCGGACATGGCCTAACTCCTCATCCGACCCCGAAGACTTACCCGCGCGGCATTCCCAGACCGCGTTCCGCGATCAGGTTGCGCATGACTTCGTTCGAACCGCCCGAAATGGTGCTGCCGAACGTTTCGAGGTATTCGTACATCGGCGGGCGATAGCCCTTCACCTCGTACTGGCTGCTCAGCCCTTCGGCTTTGATGCGGAACGCCCCGATACGCTGGTTGAGCGTGGTGCGCGCCATCTTGATGAGCGAGGGGTTCATCGAATAGCCCGGCTGGTCGTGCGGCTCGGCGAGCAGCGCGCGGATCTGCTGGCGCAGGGCCTGCATCTCGCCGAACAGCGTGATGAATTCGCGGCACAGCTCGGGATCGTCGAGCCAGGCGGCGCGCTCTTCCAGTGCTTTGGCGTAAGTGTCCGTCAGGAACATCGAATCACGCTCGGTGATGTCGAAGCTCAGCACGCCGCGCTCGGACGACAGGGTCGCCTGCGAGACGGTCCAGCCTTCGTTCTCCTTGCCGATCAGGTTCTCGACCGGGATGCGCACGTCGGTGAGGAATATCTCGCCGAAGTTCGACGCCCCGGTCGACTTGCGGATCGGGCGGACTTCCACGCCGGGCGTGTTCATGTCCATGATGAAGTAGGAGATACCCTTCTGCTTCTTCACGTCGAAGTCGGTGCGCGCGAGCAGCAGGCACTGGCTGGCGTACATCGAATAGGTCGACCAGATCTTCTGCCCGTTGATGACGTAGTGATCGCCGTCGCGAACCGCCTTCGTCTTGAGGCTGGCGAGGTCGGAACCTGCGCCCGGCTCGGAGAAGCCCTGGCACCACAGCGTGCCTTCGGCGACGCCCGGCAGGTACTGCTTCTTCTGCTCCTCGGTCCCGAACGGGATCAGCGTGCCGGGCACGTGATTGAGGCCGATGACGAACATGTCACTGTTGGGCGAACGGGCGCGGGCGAATTCGTCGGCGATAATGATCTGGTGCTCAAGCCCCAGGCCACCGCCGCCGTATTCCACCGGCCAGCTGGCGATGGCTAGGCCCACCTTGTGGCGTTCCTGCATCCACCAGCGCTGGATCTCGACCTGCTCGGGCCCCTTGGCCGAGTGCCATTCGTGCGCGCGCTCGGGCGGAGCGGTCTTGACGGTCCATTCGCGAACGGCCTGGCGGAAGGCCTTGAGGTCATCTTTGTGTTCGAGGATCACGCGCTCAGCTCCGTGGTCGTGCGGCCTTCGCTCAGCGCCTTGTTGAGCGAAAGAATCGCATTGTCGCGCAGCGCGCGATTGGTGTTGATGAGGAATTCGTTCAGCCGCGCCCGCTTGGCATAGATGTGGCAATCGAATTCCCAGGTGTGCCCGACGCCGCCGTGCAGCTGGATGCAGTCGGCCGCGACGAAGGCGAATGCTTCGGTGGCGCCGGCCTTCGACAGGCGCGCCCACAGCGCGCTGTCGGGCGATCCGTTGTCGAGGGTCTCCACCGCCTGCTCCAGCAGGGCGTCCTGCGTGCTGATCTTGGCGATCAGATCGGCGGCACGGTGCTTGATCGCCTGGAAGGTGGCGATCGGGCGTTCGAACTGGACACGTTCCTTGAGGTATTCGATCGTCTTGTAGGCGATGTTCTCCGCCGCGCCCAGGCTGTCCGCCGCCACCGCGACCGCGACATAACTGCCAAGCTTCTTGCCGATCGAGCCGTCGGCATCGGCGATTACCGCTTCGGCCGGGGCGTCGTTCAGCTCAAGACGCAGGATCTGGCGCGTGCGGTCCCACACGGTGATGGGTTCGAACGATGCCGCGCCATCGAGGCGGACCAGCGCCCAGCCATCCGCACCCACCGGCAGAACGGCGATGCCGGCATCGAAAGAGCCGATCACGTCGACCGTGCCCGAAACCTTGCCGCCCGAAAGCGTCAGCGAAGCCGCGCCTTCCAACGAAGCGGGGATGGCGACCTTGAGCTCGCCGGCGGCGATCGCGGGCAGGATCGCCCCGCGCTGTTCATCGGAGCCGATTTCGGACAGCCATTGCGCCACTGCCAGCGTCGGGATGAACGGCCCCGGCGCGGTGCGCGCGCCCAGTTCGCGATTGAGGATCTGGAGGCCACGCGCGCCCAGCCCCAGCCCGCCATCGGCCTCGGGAAGCGCCAGCGCCAGCCAGCCCAGATCGGCGGCCTGACGCCAGATCGCGTTCACCAGGTCGTTCTCGTTGTCGAGGCTCAGGTGGACGGCGCGAGTGTCGCACTCGTTGGCAAGCACTTCCGCGATGGATTCGCGCAGGGCCGCGAGTTCTTCGCTGTCGAGCGAGACCGCGTCCTGCTCAGTGGTGGAACTGTTCATAATCGCCTTTCATCCGCAAGCACCGCAAACCATCGATTTCGCGGCGATGTCAGTCATGTCGCCATGCATCGCCAGGGGATAGCCCACATGGCATCATGCGCGTCGGAGTTTACCGGAGCTGGATCACCTGCTTGCCCGAAAGTTCGGCAATCTGGCCGCCGTCGAGGCCGAGCAGTTCCCGCAGAACTTCCTCGCCATGCTCTCCCATGCGGGGGGGATAGCGATGGATCGGATCGACGTCATCCCCGAAGCGGATGGGCGAGCCGACGAGCTTCAGGCCGGGATCGTCGGGATGACCGGCAAGCTGCTCGATCCCGTTGTTGATGACCTGAGGATCGGCCAGCGCCTCGTTCACCAGGTTGACCGGCCCGCAGATGATGCCCTGCTTCACCAACCCATCGTAAAGCTCGGTACGATCCCACTTGGCGAATTCGTCGGCGATGATGCCCTGGATCTCGCCGTGGCGCGTCACCCGGTTGGCGCGCAGCGCGAACTTCGGATCGGCCGCGATATCCTCACGCCCCAGCACCTTGCACAGTTTCTGGAAGTCGGCATCCTTGCCGGCCTGGATCAGGATCTGGCCGTTGCGGGTGGCGAACAGGCCCGACGGGGTCGACCCTTGCGCGTCGTTGCCCGCGCGCATCGGCGGACGACCCGCCAGCGCGTTCCACACCACCTGCGAATTCATCAGCGCCATGCCGCAGTCGAGCAGCGCGACCTTGGGCCAGCTGCCGCCGGTCTTGCCCTGCGACTTCTCGTACAGCGAAGAGATGATGGCGATGACGCAATAGAGCCCGGTCATCATGTCGGCGACGGGGACGCCAACGCGGTTCGGATCGCCATCCGGCTCACCGGTGACGCTCATCAGCCCGCTCATGCCCTGGATCACCACGTCGGTGGCGGGGCGGCTGGCATAAGGCCCGGTCTGCCCGAAGCCGCTGAGCGACAGGTAGATGATTTCCGGGTTGGCCGCGCGAATGCTCGCCTCGTCCAGGCCGTATTTCTTGAGCGAGCCGACCTTGTAGTTCTCGATGAACACATCGCATTCGGCCGCCAGCTTGCGGATCAGGTCAGCGCCTTCCGGCTTCGAAAAGTCGATGGCGATCGATCGCTTGTTGCGATTGTAGGACAGGTAATAGACCGATTCCGCGCCCAGCCCGTCCTTGCCGTTGAGGAACGGGGGGCCGTAGCCGCGGGCGTCGTCGCCCGTCCCGACGCGCTCGATCTTGATGACCTCCGCGCCGAGGTCACCCAGGGTCTGCGCGCAGAACGGCGCGGCGATGAGCCTGCCCATCTCCAGAACCCGGACGCCCGCCAGCGGGCCGCTGCCATTGCTCATTCGAAACCACCTCTTCGCTCTCGGCTATCGCGCCACGCCGCAACCCGCCCCCTCCGGAGAGTGAAAAGCCTCGCCTGTCGGAACACCGGCTTCCCGTCCCTCGGTCGGCGGCTATTGCCTTGCCCGCGACGATATACCGGCGTATCGACGCCGGAACGAACGCTCTCTAGGCGACCGGCCATTGCAGGGCAATCTGTCAGCCATGCGTCATTTACAATGATGGCATGCGAGACTCTCACTTGCGATAGGACGGCCAGTACCGTGAAGCGGTCGGGTATCCGACGCCGTCTGCCACGGCCCGGATTTGCCCTGTTGCGTCCCCGGCGTGCGATTGCCTAGCATGCCGAAGGCGAAATGAAATCAAAGGCGTCGAGGAAACGAATGAGCAAACGGCTATCCGAGCGACTGCGCGAGGTGTTCGAACTGGGCGCCGACAGCTGGGCGCTGGAATACGAAGGTGTGGAGCATAGCTGGGCGCAAGTCGCCGCGCTGGCGGACAAGATCGTCGCCACCGCGCGCGAAGCGGGCCTTCAGGAGCATGATCCCATCGGTTGGGTGGCCGAAAACACGGCCGGCTCGGTCGCCGTGCTGGCCGGCTGCATGCTGAACGAGCATTGCGCGGCGCTGCTCAACCCGCACATGGCGCCCAAGATCCTGGCCCAGGAACTGCGCGAGCAGAAGTTCGCCGTCGTTGCCGGCAGCAGCCACTTCTGGGACGTGGATGGCCTGATCGACGCGGCGCGCGACGCCGGCACCGTCGGCCTGCTGGTCGATCTGAGCACCTCGGGCGGCAGTGTCACGGCAATCCCCGGCCTTGAGAAGCTCGGCCCCGGCAAGCATCGCGATCCGATGCCCGGCTACACCGTCGAGCGGCTGAGCAGCGGCACCACCGGCCCGCCGAAGCGCTCGCCCCAGTCCGAGGAAGCGATCCTCGCGGCGCTGGCGGTCGGCGAACGCAAGGAAAAGGGCGGCGACGACGTCATCCGCATCAAGACCTCGCCAACGATCATCTATCGCCCCCTTGCCCATGCAGGTTCGTTCGCGGCGATGCTGGCGCTCTACTCGGCGCGTCCGATCGCGCTGCAGGAGAAGTTCTCGGTCGAGCATACGGTGCTGGGTTCGATCCAGAAGTATCGCCCCAAGGTGATCCAGCTGGTGCCCACGATGATCAAGATGATCTGGGATGCCGACGTGCCGAAGGAAGCGCTGTCCAGCCTTATCGCGGCACGCAGCGGCACCGCGCCACTCGACCCAAAGCTGCAGGACGATTTCGAGACGAAGTACGGCTTCCCGATCCTGATCGACTACGGCGCGACCGAATTCGGCGGCGTCGCCACCTGGACGATGCAGGATCACGCTAAATACGCGAAGGAGAAGCGCGGCAGCGTGGGCCGCGCTATCCCCGGCGCGCAGATCCGCATCGTCGACCCGGAAACCGGCGTGCCGATCACCGATGGCGAAACGACCGGCATCCTCGAGGTTCAGGTCGAGAAGAAGACCGAGGACTGGACTTCGACCACCGATCTTGCAGTCATCGACAAGGACGGGTTCCTCTACATCAAGGGCCGGGCCGACGACGCCATCGTGCGCGGCGGCTTCAAGGTCCTGCCCGACGACGTCATCAAGGTCTTGCGCCAGCATCCCGACGTCAAGGACGTGGCGGTGGTCGGCGTGCCCGATGAGCGGCTGGGCGCCGTTCCCGTCGCGGTGATCGAGCTGCAGCCGGGCGTTACGAACCCCGATCCGGCGGAATTCAAGCAGTTCGCCCGCGAACACCTGACGCCTTATCAGGTGCCGGTCGGCTACAAGTTCGTCGACGCTCTGCCCCGCACCCATTCGATGAAAGTCGTCAGGGCCGAGGTTCTGGAAATCGCCAAGGGCTGATGCCCGTTTTCGCCGGTGACTTAGGGTCGCCGGCCATAAATTGTTGAGGAGAGTATCATGTCCGACGCCGCCCAGACCAAGGAGCAGAACGACATAGACAATATGCGGATCACCGATGCGGATATCGAGCGGGAACGCGCTCAGATCGGCATCCCGCAGTACGAACATGGTGACTGCTTCAACCGGCTGGTGTCCGAAGACGCGATCCGACACTTCGCCTTTGGCTTCGTCGGCGACGACAACGCGCTGTGGCACGAGCCCGATTATGGCAAGAACACGCGCTGGCGCGGCCAGATCGCGCCGCCGCTGTTCCTGACGACGACGGGCATCAACGAGACGCCGAAGTACGACACGCCGGAACTGAAGGCGCTGTTCAAGGGTCTTTATCGTGGCGTGGGCCGGTATAACGTCGGCACCAACTGGAAGATGTTCCGCCCGGTACGCGCCGGCGATGTGATCTATCACGAGCAGTCGGTGTCCAACGTACAGGTGAAGGAGAACTCCTCGTTCTCCGGCGCCCGCACCGTGCTCGACACCATCCGGCATCTCTATGTCGACCGTGACGGCAACCCCGTCGCCGTCCGATACGAGAACTTCATCAACGCCGAACGCGGCGGATCGAAGAAGACCGGCAAGCATGCAAATACCGAGCGCCAGGTCTATACCGACGAGGACATCGCGAAGATCGACGCGCAGTATGCCGCCGAAGAAACCCGCGGCGCCGAACCGCGCTGGTGGGAAGACGTGAACGCGGGCGACGAGATCGTACCCGTGGTCAAGGGTCCGCTGGGCACGCTCGACATCATCGCCGGCCATCTCGGCTGGGGCCTGGGCAGCACTTATGGCGCCGGTCCGCTGCGCTACAACTGGAAGACCCGCCAGAAGCTCAAGGGCTTCTTCAGCAAGGACAAGTACGGCATCCCGCAGTCGATGATCCGTCTGCACTGGGAACAGGAGCGTGCGGAAGAACTGGGCCTGCCGGCGCCGTATGACTACGGTCAGATGCGGTCGAACTGGCTGACCCATGCGATCACCAACTGGATGGGCGACGACGCCTGGATCGCCTCGCTCGACACCGAGATCCGCGGCTTCAACTTCCACGGCGACACCACGTTCATCACCGGCAAGGTCGTCGGCAAGAACGAGGAAGGCGGCGTGCGCTCGGTCGATCTGTCGCTCATCGGCACCAGCCAGCGCGGCGAAATCACCTGCAAGGCCTACGCCACGGTCCGCCTGCCCTCGCGCGATGGCGGCCCCGTGACCCTGCCCTCGCCGGACGAGGAACTGCGCGCGCGTGGCGCCAAGATGATGACCGACGGCGCAAAGCTGGTGAAGGCGGGCAAGGCCGTCGTTCGCCGCTGATCCGTACCATCGCTGCTTAAAAACCCCGCCACCTCCGCGTAAGCGTCGGTGGCGGGTTTTTTTATTTCAACTACAGGATGAACGTCGCGGCCTGGCCGTGGCGCTCATCCCGGCCATCGATCAGGTTCCAGACGATCGCTCCTTCGATCCGGAACCGCCGGCCGCGCGCCGATATGCGAACCCCCTCATAATCGTCGATGAAGCCGTCGCGCGTCACCCGGTCGAGCAGCGCCTGGCGCTCCTCGCGCAGCGGCGCTTCGGCGGACAGCCGCGAGGGCATCCGCGTGAATCCTTCCACATCGCTCTCGAAAGCAGTTAGCGCGTAGCGATTACCGAAGAAGAACACGGGATCGGCCTCGGTCCCGTGGGCGACGACCGCAAAGGGAGCCTCCCACAGTGTCTCGACGATATCATTCGATGACATCACGAGCGGACGCCCCAGCAATCGTTCGAAACTTTCAGCGATCAGCACGATCAGACGCGCCGCCGCGGCATCCCGATATCGATCGGGAACAGGGTCAGCAGGCAACATAAAGCGCCGAATATCCGGGCATTTCGGCGAGGGACGCCCCGTTGACGCAGAACACCACCTGTCCCGAAGGGGCATCGAACGATGCGAGCGGTTCGGACGACAGGTTGAACAGGCAGCGCAGTCTCTGCCCTGCTCCGACACGGTCGAAGCGGAGCAAGGCGTCGTCTGCCCGGCAATCCTCCAAGCCCCCCAGACGCAGCACCGGATGGGCCTTGCGGATCGCCAGAAGATGGCGCGTCAGGAAAAGCTGCGAGTGGGCATCCGCTTCCTGCACCTCTACCGCGCGCGCCAGGTTCGCGGCTGACAACGGCAGCCAGGGGCGGCCGGTCGTGAAGCCGCCCAGCGGCTCGTTACGCCACGGCATCGGTGTCCGCGCGCCATCGCGCGACAGCGTCAGCGGCCAGTTGGCGATGGCCTCCGGGTCCTGCAGCAGTTCGAACGGGATGTCGTCCTGCTCCAGCCCCAGTTCCTCGCCCTGATAGACGATAACGTTGCCGCGCAGCGCCATGAGCAGCGCCATCTTGACGCGCGCGAAGGCGGCCATGTCCTCCGGCCTGCACCAGCGGGACACGGCGCGCGGGGCGTCGTGATTTTCGAAGGCCCAGCTTGGCCAGCCCTCCGCCTCGCCGTCCGGTCCCGGCGTCCCCGTCCAGCCCGCCATGGCGTCCGCCACGACCCGTGGCGACAGTTCCGGGGCGTAGAGCAGGTCGAACCCATAGGCGCTGTTCAGCCGGTGCGAGCCCCGCGTGTATTCCTTCATTTCGACCAGGGCGTTGTCGCCGCCGACTTCCGCCACGGTGTGGATCGCGCCATACTCGTCACAGACCGCATGGATACGTTCGATGAATGCGATCACGCCCGGGTGCGACTGGCTGTAGAGTTTGGTCTGGAAATCGAACGGCCGCGTGCGCACCCGGCCGTTGTCGGGCGCGGGCGGGTTGTCGCGCAGCAGAAGGTCGTGCATCGAATGGTTGAGCGCGTCGAGGCGAAAACCATCGACGCCGCGATCCAGCCAGAACCGCGTCACCGCCAGCAAGGCCTCCTGCACCGCGGGATTATGCACGTTGAGCTGCGGCTGCTCCTTCAGGAAAGTATGCATGTAGTACTGGCGGCGGCGGCCGTCCCACGTCCAGGCAGGGCCGCCGAACACCGACTGCCAGTTGTTGGGGGGCGTACCGTCGGGCTTCGGGTCTTCCCAGACGTACCAGTCGGCCTTCTCCCCCTCACGCGCAGCGCGGCTCTCCGCGAACCAGGGATGCAGGTCGGCGGTATGGGCATAGACCTGATCGACGATGACCCTGAGCCCCAGTTCATGCGCGCGCGCGACCAGCCTGTCGAAATCGGCGAGCGTGCCGAACACGGGATCGACATCGCAATAGTCGGCCACGTCGTAGCCGAAGTCGCGCATCGGCGAGGTGTAGAACGGCGATATCCAGATCGCGTCGACGCCCAGCGCCGCCACATGGTCGAGCCGCGCGGCAATGCCGGCAAGGTCGCCGACACCATCGCCGTCGCTGTCCTGGAAGCTGCGCGGATATATCTGGTATATCGCCGCGCCACGCCACCATGGCACTGCGTTCGGGTCCGAATGATCGGTCGTCGGGTCCGGCATCGAGGCTCCGCGGTATATTGCCCGCACGCTCATACCACGCCGCAGTTCGCTTGCCACCGCGCCCGCGAAAAGTTTTGCCGCATTGCACAATCGGCTTGTGGAAGGGCTGCGATCTGCCTTAGCCATTGCTCAGGAGGATTGAGGAGAAAAGAGTCGCCGCCGTCGTGGAGCGGACGCGGAACAGCGTCCTTTCACCGGCGAACCAAGATTGGAGCTCGCCAGTGAATCGTCCGTCGCCCGTGACCCGCCCCGACCTCTCCGGCATCGACCAGCAGATCATCGACGTGCTGCGGCACCGCGTCGGCAAGGACGAGCGCGCCGCCAAGACGCACGACTGGTTCAACGCCGCCGTGCTGACACTGCGCGATCAGGTCATCGACAACTGGATGGCCTCCACCCGCAAGACCTATGACGAATCCGGCAAGCGGGTCTATTACCTCAGCCTCGAATTTCTCATCGGCCGGTTGATGCGCGACGCGCTCTCCAACCTGGGCCTGACGCGCGAGATGGAGCAGGCCCTGCGTGGCCACGGCCTCGATCTGGCCGCGCTGGAAGAACTCGAACCCGACGCGGCCCTGGGCAATGGCGGCCTTGGGCGGCTGGCCGCATGCTTCATGGAAAGCTTGGCCTCGCTCGACATCCCAGCTTACGGCTATGGCATCCGATATGTGAACGGCATGTTCCGCCAGCGCATCGACGATGGCTGGCAGGTGGAACTGCCCGAGAACTGGCTGTCTCACGGCAACCCCTGGGAATTCGACCGCCGCGAAAGCGCCTACCGCGTCGGCTTCGGCGGCGAGGTCATGGCGGAAGGGGACGGCGTCGTCTGGAAGCCCGCCGAGCAGGTCGAGGCATCGGCGGTGGATACGCCGGTGGTCGGGTGGCGCGGCAAGCGGGTGAACACCCTGCGGTTGTGGACCGCCAGCGCGCTCGACCCGATCCGCCTCGACGCCTTCAACGCCGGCGACCATGTCGGCGCCCTGGCCGAACAGACCCGCGCCGACAGCCTGGTGCGCGTGCTCTATCCCGCCGATTCCAGCACGGCCGGGCAGGAATTGAGGCTGCGGCAGGAATATTTCTTCACCTCCGCCTCGATCCAGGACATCGTCCGCCGCCACATCGAATATATCGGCGACATCCGCACTCTGCCCGACAAGGCGGCGATCCAGCTCAACGACACCCACCCCGCCGTCGCGGTCGCCGAACTGATGCGCCTGCTGGTCGATGTCCACGGCATCGAATTCAACGAAGCCTGGGACATCACCCGGCGCACGATCGCCTATACCAACCACACCCTGCTGCCCGAGGCGCTGGAAAGCTGGCCACTGCCGCTGTTCGAACGATTGCTGCCGCGCCACATGCAGATCGTCTACGCGATCAACAGCCGCGTTCTGCGCGAGGCGCGCAAGGCCGGTCTGGACGACGCGGCGGTCGCCAATATCTCGCTGATCGACGAAGGCGGAGACCGGCGGGTGCGCATGGCCAACCTCGCCTTCACTGGCGCGCACAGCGTGAACGGGGTGGCGGCGCTGCACACCGACCTGATGAAGGTCACGGTGTTCAAGGACCTGCACCAGCTCTACCCCGACCGGATCAACAACAAGACCAACGGCGTCACGCCCCGTCGCTGGCTGCAGCAATGCAATCCCGGGCTGACCTCGACCATCCGAGACGCGATCGGCGACGCATTCCTGGACGATACCGAACGGCTCGCTGACCTCAACGCACTGGCCGCGGACTCGTCGCTGGGCGAGCGGATCGCGGAAGTTAAGCGCAGCAACAAGGTGGCGCTGGCCGCCCATCTCAAGGAACTGACCGGCGTCCGGCTCAACCCCGATGCACTGTTCGACGTCCAGATAAAGCGCATCCACGAATACAAGCGGCAGTTGCTCAACCTGGTGGAAACGGTCGCGCTCTACGACCAGATCCGCAGCCATCCCGAGCGTGACTGGATGCCGCGCGTGAAGATCTTCGGCGGCAAGGCGGCGTCCAGCTATCACAACGCCAAGCTCATCATAAAACTGGCGAACGACATCGCCCGGCGGGTCAATTCCGATCCCTCGGTCGGCGGGCTGCTGAAAGTGGTGTTCGTGCCGAACTACAACGTCACCCTGGCCGAACGCATCATCCCAGCCGCCGACCTTTCGGAGCAGATCTCCACAGCCGGCATGGAAGCGTCGGGCACCGGCAACATGAAATTCGCGCTGAACGGCGCGCTGACCATCGGCACGCTCGACGGTGCGAACATCGAGATCAAGGATCACGTCGGCGACGACAATATCGTGATCTTCGGGCTGACCGCCGAAGAAGTCGCGGAGAAGCGCGCCAACGGCTATAACCCGCGCGAGATCATCGAAGGATCGCGGGAGCTGAGCCAGGCCCTGCATTCGATCGCCAGCGGCGTGTTCTCGCCCGACGATCCCACGCGCTATGCCGCTCTGATGGGCGGCATCTACGACCACGACTGGTTCATGCTCGCTGCCGATTTCGACAGCTATACGGCGGCGCAGCGTGCGGTCGACGCGCGGTGGGAAAATCCTAAGGGCTGGCGCACCGCCGCGATCAGGAATATCGCCAATGTCGGCTGGTTCTCTTCGGACCGGACCATTGGCGAATATGCGCGGGATATCTGGGGAGTTCTGTGAAGCCACCCGAAAGCGCGATAGAATCCCTGCTGGAAGGCACGCACGCCGATCCGTTCTCGCTCTTGGGAGTGCACGAAGGACCAGATGGAGCTTACGCGCGGGCGATCCTGCGGGGGGCGGATACCGCCGAAGCGCACGACCTTGCCGGCAGGAAGCTGGGCAAGCTGAAGCGGGTAGACAGCCGCGGGCTGTTCGAGGGCAAGGTGACGGGCGGCCGCCAGCCGGTAAAGTATCGCTGCACCGCGGGTGAGACCGAATGGTGGGTCACCGATCCCTTCGGCTTCGGCCCGGTCCTGGGCCCCGTCGACGACCTGCTGATTGCCGAAGGCACGCATCTGCGCCTGTTCGACAAACTGGGCGCGCATCCCATCGAGCATGAGGGCGCGGCGGGCTTTCATTTCGCCGTCTGGGCGCCCAACGCCCGGCTGGTATCGCTGGTCGGCGATTTCAACGACTGGGACGCGCGCCGCCATCCGATGCGCATGCGCGCCGACATCGGCGTGTGGGAAATCTTCCTCCCCGACATCGGCGAAGGCCGCGCCTACAAATACCGGATCGTCGGCCCTGACGGCACGGTGCAGCCGCTCAAGGCCGATCCTTTCGCTTTCGCATCGGAACTGCGCCCGAAGACGGCGTCGCTGACCACGCGGACGGGCAAGCCCGACTGGGCCGACGAAGCGCACCGCGCGCACTGGGCCAGCGTGGATCCGCGCCGCCAGCCGATCTCGATCTACGAAGTCCATCCTGGATCATGGCAGCGCGACGACAACGGCTGGTTCCTGAGCTGGGACGAACTCGCCGCGCGGCTCATCCCCTATGTGGTCGAACTGGGCTTCACCCATATCGAGTTCCTGCCGGTGTCGGAGCATCCCTACGACCCGAGCTGGGGCTACCAGACGACCGGACTCTACGCCCCCTCCGCCCGTTTCGGTGATGCCGCCGGCTTCGCCCGCTTCGTCGACGGGGCGCACCAGGCGGGGATCTGCGTGCTGATCGACTGGGTGCCCGCCCATTTCCCTACCGACGAGCATGGCCTGGCCCATTTCGACGGCACCGCGCTCTACGAGCATGAAGACCCACGCCTGGGTTTCCACCCCGACTGGAACACGGCGATCTACAATTTCGGCCGGCGCGAGGTGGCGAGCTTCCTGGTCAACAATGCGCTGTTCTGGGCCGAGCGCTATCACGTCGATGGGTTGCGGGTCGATGCCGTCGCCTCGATGCTCTATCGCGACTATTCGCGCGAGGCGGGCGAATGGATCCCCAACGAGCAGGGCGGGCGCGAGAACTGGGAAGCGGTGGCGTTCCTGCGAGCGATGAACAAGGCCCTCTACGCCAGCCATGGGGGCATCGTGACGATCGCCGAGGAATCCACCTCATGGCCGGGCGTTTCACAGCCGGTGCACGAGAACGGCCTGGGCTTCGGTTTCAAATGGAACATGGGCTTCATGCACGACACGCTCCTGTACATGGCGCGCGCCCCCGTGCACCGGCGATATCACCATGATGATATCACGTTCGGCCTGACTTACGCCTTCTCGGAAAATTTCGTCCTGCCGCTCAGCCACGACGAGGTCGTGCACGGCAAGGGATCGTTGCTGAACAAGATGAGCGGCGACGACTGGCAGCAGTTCGCCAACTTGCGCGCCTATTATGCGATGATGTGGGGATACCCCGGCAAGAAGCTGTTGTTCATGGGCCAGGAATTCGCCCAGCGCCGCGAATGGAGCGAGGAGCGTGCGCTCGACTGGGAACTGCGTGCCGCCCCCGCCCACGAAGGCGTGCGCAATCTGCTGCGCGACCTCAACCGGCTCTACCGCGAAAAGCCCGCGCTCCATGCGCGCGACTGCGAGGGCGACGGCTTCGAATGGCTGATCGTCGACGATGCCGAGAATTCGGTCTTCGCCTGGCTGCGCAAGGCGCCGGGCGCGCCGCCGGTCGCCGTGGTCAGCAACATGACCCCTGCCCTGCGCACCAGCTATCGCCTGCCGTTGCCGCACGACGGCGCATGGCGCGAGGTGCTGAACAGCGACGCAGGGATCTATGGCGGCAGCGGCCAGGGCAATCTGGGCGAGGTCCATGCCGAACACGGCGCGGCGCATGTCACGCTGCCGCCGCTTGCCACGATCATGCTGGAGTACGAAGCTTGATGCAGAACACGGAGTATCGCGCATGAGGGAAAGATCGGGACAACCTCTCGCACGTGATGCGATGGCCTATGTCCTTGCGGGCGGGCGTGGCAGCCGGCTCAACGAGTTGACCGACAACCGGGCCAAGCCGGCGGTCTATTTCGGCGGCAAATCGCGCATCATCGACTTCGCGCTGTCGAACGCGATCAATTCGGGCATCCGCCGCATCGGCGTCGCCACGCAGTACAAGGCGCACTCGCTGATCCGCCACATGCAGCGCGCCTGGAACTTCATGCGCCCGGAACGCAACGAAAGCTTCGACATCCTGCCCGCGTCGCAGCGCATCGACGAACTGCACTGGTACGAAGGCACCGCCGATGCCGTGTTCCAGAACATCGACATCATCGAAAGCCACGCGCCCAAGTACATGGTCATCCTGGCGGGCGACCATATCTACAAGATGGATTACGAGCTGATGCTGCGCCAACACGTGGATTCGGGCGCCGACGTGACCGTCGGTTGCCTGGTCGTGCCGCGCAAGGAAGCCAGCGGCTTCGGCGTCATGGCGGTGAACGAAAAGGACGAAATCACGTCCTTCGTGGAAAAGCCGAAGGACCCGCCGGGCATTCCCGGCAATCCCGATTTCGCGCTCGCATCGATGGGCATCTATGTGTTCGAAACGGCATTCCTGTTCGAACAGTTGCGCCGCGACGCCGCGGACCCGGAATCCAAGCGCGATTTCGGCGGCGACATCATCCCTTACATCGTCACGCACGGCAAAGCCGTGGCGCACCGCTTCACCACGTCCTGCATCCGCGCGGCCGAGGAAATCGAGGAATACTGGCGCGATGTCGGCACGCTCGACGCCTATTTCGACGCCAATCTCGACCTGACCGACACCGTGCCCCTGCTCAACATGTACGACCGCGACTGGCCGATCTGGTCCGACGCGATCGTCGCCGCGCCCGCCAAGTTCGTGCACGACGATGAAGGTCGGCGCGGGATGGCGATCTCCTCGTTGATCTCGAACGACTGTATCGTCTCGGGCGCAACCGCCCGGCGCAGCCTGCTGTTCACCGGGGTGAAGATGGGCAGCTTTTCCAGCGTCCACGAAGGGGTGATCCTGCCCTACTGCAACATCGGCCGCGGCGCGCGGCTCAGCCGCGTGATCGTCGACAGCGGCGTGCGCATTCCAGAAGGGCTGGTGGTGGGCGAAGACCCGGAACTGGACGCCATCCGCTTCCGCCGCACCGCGAACGGCGTGTGCCTGATCAACAAGGCGATGATCGAACGGCTGAAATGATCCGCGTCACGCCCTCATTTCGAACCGACTCGCGATGACCCTGCGCGTCCTGTCCGTCGCTTCCGAAGCGGTGCCGCTCGTCAAGACCGGCGGGCTTGCCGATGTCGTCGGGGCGCTGCCTGGCGCGGTGGCGCCGCATGGCGTGGAGATGACCACGCTGCTGCCCGGCTATCCGGCGGTCATGCAGGCGATCGGCAAGGGACGCTCCGTCCATTCCTATCCGTCGCTGCTGGGCGAACCCGCCCGGCTGATCGCAACGAAGCTCGGCGGCCATCCGCTGATCGTGCTCGACGCGCCCGCCTATTTCGCCCGCGGCGGCGGCCCCTATGGCGATGCGGGCGGCCGCGACTGGGGCGACAACTGGCGTCGGTTCGCCGCCCTCGCCCGCGTCGCCGCCGATCTTGCCGGGGGGGCGATCAAGGGGAAGCGTTTCGATCTTCTCCACGCGCATGACTGGCAGGCGGCGATGGCCCCCGCCTACTTGCGCTTCGCCCCGGCCGAGGCAGGCCGGATCGTGCCCTCGGTGATGACGATCCACAACATGGCGTTCCAGGGCTGGCACGGCGCCGAGATCTTCGCCGGCCTGGGCCTCCCGCGCGAGGCCTGGTCGATGCACGGGGTGGAGTACCATGGCGGCGTCGGCTTCCTGAAGGCGGGCATGGAGGCGGCAAGCGCGATCACCACCGTCAGCCCCAGCTATGCGGCAGAGATAGCCGCGCCGGAATTCGGCATGGGGCTGGAAGGGCTGGTGCTCAGTCGCGGAGACCGGGTACGCGGCATCCTGAACGGCATCGACACCACGGAATGGAATCCCGAAACCGACCTCCAGCTGCCTGCGCGCTACGGCGCGCGCAAGCTGGATAGAAGGATACCGAACAAGCGGGCGCTGGAAGCGGAGTTCGGGCTTGAATCCGGCGACGACCCGCTCTTCGTCGTCATCAGCCGCCTTACCTGGCAGAAGGGGATGGATGTGCTGCTGGAAACGCTCGACCATCTGGTCGGGATCGGCGGGCGTCTTGCCCTCCTCGGCTCGGGAGATGCCGCCACCGAAGCGGGCTTCCACGCCGCCGCCGCGCGCCATCCCGGCCGGATCGCGGTGCGCACCGGTTACGACGAGGCGCTGGCCCACCGGATGCAGGGCGGCGGCGATGCGATCCTCATTCCTTCGCGCTTCGAGCCTTGCGGCCTGACCCAGCTCTATGGCCTGGCCTATGGCTGCGTCCCGGTGGTGTGTCGGACCGGCGGCCTTGCCGATACCGTGATCGACGCCAACGTCGCCGCGATGCAGGCGGGCGTCGCTACCGGCATCCAGTTCGGGCGGGTAGACCTGCCCTCGCTCTCCACCGCGATCAGCCGCGCGACCGCGCTCTATCGCCAGCCCGAACAGTGGCGCGCGATCCAACGCAACGGGATGAAAAGCGACTTTTCCTGGGCGCGCAGCGGCAAGGCCTACGCCGACCTCTATACTCAACTGGTGATGGAAACCCGATGATACAGACCGTCCCGACGACACCCTTTCCCGGCCAGAAGCCGGGCACTTCGGGGCTGCGCAAGAAAGTGCGCGTGTTCCAGCAGTCGAACTATGCCGAAAACTTCATCCAGTCGGTGTTCGATGCAGTAGAGCGGCCGCATGGCGCCACGCTGGTGATCGGCGGCGACGGACGGTTCCACAATCGCACGGTGATCCAGCAGGCGATCCGCATGGCGGCGGCGAACGGCTATGGCCGGGTGCTTGTCGGACAAGGCGGCATCCTGTCCACCCCGGCGGCGAGCCACGTGATCCGCAAGTACAAGGCTTCGGGCGGACTTGTCCTCTCGGCCAGCCATAACCCCGGCGGCCCCGACGAGGACTTCGGCATCAAGTACAACATCGCCAACGGCGGCCCCGCGCCCGAAGGCGTGACCGAGGCGATCCACGCCCGCACCGAAACGATCGACCGCTGGCTGACCGTGCAAGCGCCGGACGTCGATCTCGACCGGATCGGCGTGACGACGGTGAGCGGCATGGTGGTCGAAGTGATCGATTCCGTCGCCGACTATGCAGCGCTGATGGAGGAACTGTTCGACTTCGCGGCCATCCGTGCGGCGGTGAAGGAGGGCTTTACCATGGCCTTCGACGCAATGAGCGCGGTGACGGGCCCTTACGCGAGGGAAATACTCGAACGCCGGCTCGGCTTCCCGGCGGGGACAGTACACAACGGCACGCCGCTGGAGGATTTCGGCGGCCACCACCCCGATCCCAACCTCGTCCATGCCAGGGTGCTCTACGACCTGATGATGAGCGGCGATGCCCCGGCCATCGGCGCGGCATCCGACGGCGACGGCGATCGCAACCTCATCATCGGCAAGCACCGCTTCGTCACCCCGTCCGATTCGCTGGCGATGCTGGCGGCCAACGCGCATCTCGCGCCCGGCTATGCGGGCGGCCTCAAGGGGATAGCCCGCTCGATGCCGACCAGCGCCGCAGCCGACCGCGTTGCCGAAGCGCTGGGCATTCCCGCGTTCGAAACGCCCACGGGGTGGAAGTTCTTCGGCAACCTGCTCGACGCCGGCATGGCGACGATCTGCGGCGAGGAGAGCGCCGGAACCGGCTCCGACCATGTGCGCGAGAAGGACGGACTGTGGGCAGTGCTGCTCTGGCTCAACATCCTGGCCGTGCGGCGGATCAGCGTGGACGACCTGGCGCGCGAGCACTGGGCGCGGTTCGGCCGCAATTACTACGCCCGGCACGACTACGAAGCAATCGAGACCGCGCGGGCCGATGGCCTGATGGCGGAATTGACGGGTTCGCTGGATGGTCTGCCCGGCAAGGGGTTCGGTCCGTTGACCGTCGCGGCGGCCGACAGCTTCGCCTATACCGACCCCGTCGACGGATCGATTTCATCCAGCCAGGGCATTCGTGTGCTGTTCGAGGGCGGCTCGCGCATCGTCTTGCGCCTGTCCGGAACCGGCACCGAAGGCGCCACTCTGCGCATCTATCTCGAACGTTACGAGCCGGCGGGCGGGAATCTCGACGCCGAAGTCGGCGATATGCTGGCCGACCTGATAGCGGCCGCCGAGGCGATCGCCGGGATCGAACGGCATACCGGGCGGACGACGCCCGATGTGATTACATGAAGGCATGAGCGAACTCGGAGCCCGCGTCCATGGCGGCGCCACCCGCTTCGCCGTCCGCTCCCCCAGGGCGCATGCGGTCACGCTGTGCATCTTCGTCGGCGGCGCGGAGCAACACATCGCCATGCGGCGCGACGGCGACGACTGGATCGCCGAAGTACCCGGCGATCTCGCAGGCGCGCATTACGGCTACCGGGCCGAAGGTGAATGGAATCCCGAGGCCGGGCTGTGGTTCGATCCGGCCAAACTGCTGGTCGATCCCTACGCGGTCGAACTCGACCGTCGTTTCCTCTACGATCCGAAGCTACATATTTTCGGCGAGGATACCGCCGCGCTGGTCCCCAAGGCCGTGGTTCCACACGCCGTCGAGCCGCCTCCCCCCGCCGCGCCGCGCTTCGAACCGGGCGGGCTGATCTACGAACTCAACGTCCGCGCCTTCACCATCCGGCATCCCAAGGTGCCCGAGGCGCAGCGCGGTACGATCGCCGCGCTGGCCCATCCGGCGGTGATCGCACATTTCAAGAAGCTCCACGTCTCCGCGATCGAGCTTATGCCGGTGGTCGCCTGGATCGACGAGCGGCACCTGCCGCCGCTCGGCCTCGCCAACGCCTGGGGGTACAATCCGGTGGCGATGATGGCCCTCGATCCCGGTCTCGCGCCGGGCGGCGTCGCCGAACTGCGCGATACCGTGGCGAAGCTCCATGCGGAGGGGATCGGCGTGATCCTCGACATCGTTCTCAACCACAGCGGCGAAAGCGATATCCTCGGCCCGGTCCTGTCGCTGCGAGGGCTGGATGATGCCGCCTACGCCACGGATGGCGACGGCCGGCTCATCAACGACACCGGTTGCGGCAATACTCTGGACTTCGCCAACCCGGCCGTGCGCCGGCTGGCCCTCGACACATTGCGCCACTTCGTGCGCTCATGCGGCGTCGACGGTTTCCGCTTCGACCTCGCCCCGATCATGGCGCGGGGGCCGGGCTTTGACGCGCACGCGCCGATCTTCGCCGAAATCGCCGCCGACCCGATCCTCGCCGACCGTATCCTGATCGCCGAGCCATGGGACTGCGGGCCCGGCGGCTATCAGCTCGGAAACTTTCCGCCCAACTGGCTCGAATGGAACGACCGCTTCCGCGACGATATTCGCCGTTTCTGGCGAGGCGAGGAAGGTGTCGGCGCGCTGGCCACCCGGCTTGCCGGATCGGCGGACATCTTCGGCGAAGGCGCCTCACGCAGCGTCAACCTGCTGGCGGCCCACGACGGCTTCACCTTGGCCGACACGGTCGCCTATGCCGAACGCCACAACTGGGCCAACGGCGAACAGAACCGCGACGGGCATGGCGAAAACTTCTCATGGAACAACGGCGAGGAAGGGCCGAGCCTGGACCCCGCGGTCAACGCCCGCCGCACGGTCGACCTGCGCGCGTTGCTGGGCACCCTTTTCGCCTCCACCGGCACGATCATGCTGACCGCCGGCGACGAGTTCGGCCGCAGCCAGCAAGGCAACAACAATGCCTACGCACAGGACAACTCGACTTCCTGGATCGACTGGGAGGGCCGCGATCTCGCGCTGGAGGAATTCACCGCCGGGCTGGCCGGATGGCGCGCGGCGCGTGCCGCATGGTTCCGCCAGTTCCCGCATGAGGGCGAATGGCTGCGGCTCGACCGGCAGGCAGCGATGACCACCGCCGACTGGGAAGACAACGCTACCCCCGGACTGGTCTATCGCTCCGCCGATCCCGATGCGCCTTACGCCTTCGAAATAGACCGCATGGCCCGCAAGGTAACGATCGAAGATCGTTGAAGCCCGTCGCCGGCTCCGTCACGCTGCCCCAAACAGAAGCCAGGATGGAGAGGCCATGAAGCTCGCATTCCCCATGCCGCATCTCATGGAGATCGGCGCGATCACCCAGCCATGGGAACTCACGGTCGATGGCCCCGCCCAGCTTCGCCTTGCCAGGCGCGCGGAAGAGCTGGGATACGATCTGGTCGGCATCCCCGAGCATCTGGCCGTACCGCCGGAGCAGCAGCGCCATTCCGGGCGGTTCTGGCTCCATTCCATCGCCGCCCAGGCCGCCATCGCCGGGGCGACGCGGACCATTCGCCTCTATAACAGCATCACGATCCTGCCGTTGCAGCATCCTATCGCGCTGGCCAAGGCGCTCGCCACCGCCGACTGGTTCAGCGGCGGGCGCATCGTCGCGACGTTCGGGCTGGGATCGATGCGGCGCGAATACGAATACTTCGGCGTGCCGTTCGACGAACGCGGGCGGATCGCCGACGAATATCTGGAAGCCATCGTCGCTCTGTGGACGCAGGAGACGCCCAGCTACGAAGGCAAATATGTCAGCTTCAGGGATATCGGCTTCGATCCCAAGCCGGTTCAAAAGCCGCATCTGCCGATCTGGATCGGCGGCGATTCCGATGCGGCCTTGCGCCGCGCCGCTCGTTTCGGCGCGGGATGGGTCGTCTCGTTCCGTACCGATCCCGCCGACATCCCTGCCCGGCTCGATCATATTCGATCGCAACCCACCTGGCGCGACCGGCCGTTCGAGGTCGTCTCGGGCATCGGCACGACCCGCCTCACCACCGGCCACGCGCCGCGAGAAGACGCCGGTGCGCGAACGAACATGAGCGCGCAGGAGATCGTCGACCGCCTTTCGTTCTACAAGGCCATGGGCGTCACATGCAGCTCGGTGCCGATCCCGGCGATGGACAGCGCCGATGCCTATCTCGACTACGCACAGTGGGTGATCGAAGAAATCCGGCCGCAGGTGTAAAGCGGAGTATTATACCGTTGTGACCCCGGACTTGATCCGGGGCTCCCTCTTTCCTGCCTCTCGCGCGGACGAAAGGGGAAACAGTGCCCGGGATCAGGCAAAAGGAATGAAGACCGGGCATTTTGCCCTGACCTGGGGGCTTGGAGCGCGCTTCGTTCTGTCTTATCGCCCGCCGCACAAGCTGGGAGAACGACCGTGAGCGATGCAGTACTCTATGAAATCGACGGCGACGGCATCGTCACGCTGACGCTCAACAAGCCGGAAACGCGCAACCCCATTTCCGATCCCGAAGTCATCGAGGCCCTGCTGGGCGCGCTCGAACGGCTGGAGAGCGATCCGGCGGCGCGCGTCGCCATCCTGACCGGTGCCGGGAAAGGATTCTCGTCGGGCGGCAACATCCAGGAAATGCGTCCCGGCGGCACGGTGAACGCCGGCACCCCGGTCAAGACCCGGCTGGCCTACAAGCGCGGCATCCAGCGCCTGCCGCTGGCTTTCGCCGCGCTGGAAATCCCGGTGATCGCCGCGGTGAACGGCGCGGCAGTGGGCGCGGGCTGCGACCTTACCTGCATGTGCGACCTGCGCGTGGCGGGCGAAAGCGCCAAGTTCGCCGAAAGCTTCGTCAAGCTGGGCCTGATCGCCGGTGACGGCGGCGCCTGGCTGCTGCCGCGCGTGATCGGCTGGTCGAAGGCGGCGGAAATGGCGCTGACCGGCGACATGATCGACGCGCGCGAGGCGCTGGCCTGCGGACTCGTCTCGCAAGTGGTGCCCGACGCCGAACTGCTGGACACCGCGCGGGCGCTGGCGCGCCGCATCGCCGCCAATCCTTCCAACGCCGTGCGCATGACCAAGCGCCTGCTGTGGGAAGGTCGCCGGACCGATCTTGCCAGCCTCCTGGAGATGTCGGCGGTGATGCAGGCCGCCGCGCATGAGACCAACGACCACCTCGAAGCCGTCGAGGCATTCCTTGCAAAGCGCAAGCCGGAGTTCAAGGGCGATTGACAGTATCGATGTGAAGGATCATGCCGTGCCTCACATCATAATGTGAGCAGTGAGTCGCCCATGTCTGGAAATGTGATCGATCGCGTCCGCGCCCTTGTCAGTGATGGCGGCATGTCGCGCGCGGGCCTTGCCCGCGCCGCAGGCCTGCACGCCAACACCTTGCGCGACTGCACCGAGGATGCCTGGAACCCGACCGCCGAGACGCTGGGCAAGCTCGAACGCTTCCTGTTCAGCAACGACGACCGCCAGGTTCTCGTCCCGATCGAAGAGATCATCGACGAGGCGCGCAACGGCCGGATGTACATCCTGGTCGACGACGAGGATCGCGAAAACGAGGGCGATCTCATCATTCCCGCCCAGATGGCGACACCGGCGGCGATCAACTTCATGGCCACGCACGGCCGCGGACTGATCTGCCTGACGCTGACCAGCGAACGCTGCGAACAGCTCGGCCTCGACCTGATGAGCCGCAACAACGGCACCCGGCACGAAACCGCCTTCACCGTCTCCATCGAGGCGCGAGAGGGCGTCACCACCGGCATCTCGGCCGGCGACCGGGCGCGGACCGTCAGCGTGGCGATCGACGGCATGAAGAGCCGCGACGACATCGTCACCCCGGGCCATGTCTTCCCGCTGCGCGCCCGCGACGGCGGCGTTCTGGTGCGCGCCGGGCACACCGAAGCTGCGGTCGACATCTCGCGGCTTGCCGGCCTCAACCCCTCGGGCGTGATCTGCGAGATCATGCGCGACGACGGCCAGATGGCGCGCCTGGACGATTGCATCGCCTTCGCGCGGATGCACGACCTGAAGATCGGCACGATCCGCGATCTCATCGCCTATCGCCGCAAGCACGACCGCATGGTCCAGAAGAAGACGGAGATCGCCTTCAAGAGCCGCTGGGGCGGCGACTGGCGGGCGATCACCTATTTCAACAAGGCGACCGGCGAAGAGACGATGACCCTGGTCAAGGGCTGCCTGAACACCGAACAGCCGGTCCTCGTGCGCATGCATTCGCTGTCGCTCTTTGCCGATGTCCTGGGCGAGGAAGGCGACCGCGCGCAGCTTCTCCACCGCTCCATGGAAATGATCGCCGAGGAAGGCGCGGGCGTCATCGTCATCATCAATCGCCCGATGCAGACGCTCGGCAACCGCACGCCGCAGTCCGAGGAATTGCGCGATTACGGCGTCGGCGCGCAGATCCTGGCCGAACTGGGGGTGCACGACATGATCCTTCTCACCAACACCCACCACTCCCTCGTCGCGCTCGAAGGCTATGGCCTGTCGATCGTCGGCGAACGTCCGATCAACTGAGAGGCACCGGAAAGATGGCCAAGTTCCTTATCGTGGAAGCCCGCTTCTACGATCACCTGAACGACATGCTGATCGCCGGCGCCAAGGCGGCGATCAAGGCGGCGGGGCACAAGGCGGAAGTCGTCACCGTGCCGGGCGCGCTGGAGATCCCCGGCGCCATCGCCCTTGCCGACCAGACCGGCGACTACGCCGGTTTCGTCGCCATCGGCGTGGTCATCCGCGGCGAGACTTATCACTTCGAAATCGTCGCCGGCGAAAGCGCGCGCGGCATCATGGCGCTGACCATGGACGGCGTCGCCATCGGCAACGGCATCCTGACGGTGGAGGACGAGGCACAGGCCATCGTCCGCGCCGATCCCGCCCAGAAGGACAAGGGCGGCGAGGCGGCGAAGGCGGCGCTCGCACTGCTTGAGCTGAAGGAACGCTTCGGCGGGTGATCTGTCGGGCGGGAAGGCTTTCTCAAGTCATTTCGGTAATGCATACCCTACCTGCGCGCTCGGCCCAGGCGGAATGTCGAATGCGACCCACACTACCGTGAGCGCCGCGCCCGCGAGATAGAACGCAATGCTGTAGGGCAATGTGGCCGCAAGCAGGCCGCCGAGCCGGAAGTCCGGCACCCAGCGGCGACAATAGATGATCGTCAGCACGAAATAGGCG
>Ga0209813_10000054_pt1 | contig 46235 bp, 55 predicted proteins | sample EndMethybrTD3033_FD_187596 | JGI IMG/M metagenome (GOLD analysis project Ga0209813, IMG submission 187596) | Populus endosphere microbial communities from Tennessee, USA - Endosphere MetaG P. TD hybrid TD303-3 (SPAdes) (version 2) | ecosystem: Host-associated > Plants > Roots > Endosphere... | reverse complement strand
CCCTTTACGCCGCCGCCCCCGCCGGGCCATGGTCCGCGCACAAGAGGAGAGGCGATGGACCGGGATTATGGCCGCTGGGATTATATCATCCTGGGCGCGGGCAGCGCGGGATGCGTGCTGGCCAACCGGCTGAGCGCCGATCCGCGCAACCGCGTGCTGCTGCTGGAGGCCGGCGGCAAGGACGACTGGCTGTGGATAAAGATCCCGGTCGGCTATCTCTATTGCATGGGCAATCCGCGCACCGACTGGTGCCTGAAGACCGAGGCAGAGGCCGGCCTGGGCGCCCGCGCCATCGCCTATCCGCGCGGCCGGGTGATCGGCGGCAGCAGTTCGATCAACGGCATGATCTACATGCGCGGCCAGGCGGCCGATTATGATGGCTGGCGCCAGGCCGGCAATATCGGCTGGGGCTGGGACGATGTCCTGCCCTATTTCGTGCGGGCGGAGGATCATCAGGACGGGGCCAGCGCCACCCATGGCGCAGGCGGCGAGATACGGGTCGAGCGACAAAGGCTGCGCTGGGATCTGCTCGACCGCTTCCGCCAGGCCGCCAGCCAATATGGCGTGCCCGAAACCGCCGACTTCAACGGCGGCGACAATCTGGGGTCGGGCTATTTTCAGGTGACGCAGCGGCGCGGCCGGCGCTGGAGCGCGGCCGACGCCTTCCTGCGCCCGGCGATGAACCGCCCCAATCTGCGCATCGTCACCGGCGCGACGATCGACCGGGTGACGATCGCGCAGGACCGCGCCACCGGCGTGCGCTTCCTGCTGGACGGCGACGCCTGCACCGCGCAGGCCGATGGCGAAGTCATCCTGTCGGCCGGGTCGATCGGCAGCCCCGCCATCCTCCAGCGATCGGGCATCGGCGACGGCGCCCGACTGGCCGCACTCGGCATCGACGTGCTGGCCGACCGGCCGGGCGTCGGCGAAAATCTGCAGGATCATCTCCAGATACGCTGCGCCTATCGGGTGAACGGCATCGCCACCCTCAACGGCCGGGCCGGATCATGGCTGGGCAAGGCGTGGATGGGCCTGCACTATCTGGCCAGCCGCTCCGGGCCGCTGTCGATGGCGCCCAGCCAGCTCGGCATGTTCGTCAAATCCGATCCGCGTCATGCCACCGCCAATCTCGAATATCATGTCCAGCCCTTGAGCCTGGCCGCGTTCGGCGGCGCGCTCGACGCCTTTCCCGCCTTCACCGCCAGCGTCTGCAACCTGCGCCCGCACAGCCGCGGCGATGTGTGGATCCATTCCGCCGATCCGCTCGCCCCGCCCGCCATCCGCCCCAATTATCTCTCGGCGGCGGAAGACCGCCAGGTCGCGATCGAGGCGGTGCGCGTCACCCGCGCGATCGTCGGCCAGCCGGCCCTCGCCCCCTATGCGCCGCAGGAGTTCCGGCCCGGCCCGGAGCGGCAGGATGACGCCGCCCTGCTCGAAGGGATCGGCGCGATCGCCAGCAGCATCTTCCATCCGGTCGGCACCGCCGCCATGGGCAGCGGACCGCGCGCGGTGGTCGACGCGCAACTGCGCGTCCATGGCCTTGCCGGACTACGGGTCATCGACGCATCGGTGATGCCGACGATCACGTCGGGCAACACCAATGCGCCGACCATGATGATCGCGGAAAAGGGCGCGGAGATGATTCTCGCCGCCAACCGATCTTGAGTCAGCGCCCCGTCGCCGACGCCCCCGTGCGATAGCCCGGCTGGGCCGGTTCGCCGAACGCCGCCAGGATCGTGTCGAACCGGCGGGCCAAGTCGCCGCGATATTCGGGATGGGTGATGATATAGGGCTGGTCCTGCTCGACCGCGCGCACCACCGCCCGGCCCAGCCAGATCGGCTCCATCATGTTGGCGCGAATCTGCACCAGCCGCGCCGGGTCCATCGCGCCCGGCCCGACCGTGTCGGATTGCGACATGCGGCTGCGGGTCAGGCCGGGAAACAAAGTGGAGACGCCGACGCCATGGGGGGCGAGTTCCTGCCGCAGCGAATCCGACAGGCCCAGCACGCCGAACTTGCTCGCCGAATAGGCGGCGAACAGGCCGAAGGGGTTGAGCCCGTTCATCGACGATGTGTTGACGATATGCCCCGCGCCCCGATCGACCATCGCCCGCGCGAAACAGGCGATGCCATTATAGACGCCGGTCAGGTTGACCGCGACCAGCCGGTCGAAATCGGCCGGGTCCATGTCGATCAGCGGCACAAAGCCCGACGCGATCCCGGCATTGTTGCAAAGGATATCCACAGGTCCGAAGCGCGCCTCCGCCGCTGCCTTGGCCTGCGCCCAGCTGTCGCGGCTGGTGACGTCGATCGGCAGCGCCATCGCGTCCGTCCCCGCCGGCAGCTTCGCCGCCTCCGCCTCGGCGAAACCCGCGTCGATATCGGCCAGGATGATGCGCCCGCCCTGCTCGGCAAAGGCCTGGGCCATCCCTGCGCCAATGCCGCCGCCGCCCCCGGTGATGAATATCGTCCTGCCCGCGATCTGCATCCTGCCCTCCTTTATATTTACGACAATAGTGTTGCAAATTAAGGCTGGCAGGGAAAGGGGCTATTGGCCCCGGCTGTAACTGCGCGTCTCGCCCTCGGCCGCCAGCTTCTTGTCCAGCATCCCGGCGGCGCGGTCGGCATAGCGGCGGCAGGCGGTCGGATCGATGAAGGCATTGGGCACGCGCTTCGCCCGCAGGCGCGCCAGCTTGGCCGGGTCGGCCGGATCGGGATGAGCCGTGATCAACAGATCACAATCCATTGCGCCGACCTTGGCAAAGGTCGCGCGAAAGGCATCGACCACCGGCCGGTGCGCCGGATCGGAAAACGCATAGCCATCGGCCGCGATCGGATTGAGGCTGGAGCCGAAGACCATGGTCGCGCATTGCCGCCCCTCGCAGCTTTTCCAGCGCCAGCTCATGCTGCCCATCGTATGGCCCGGCGTCGCGACGGCGGTGATGACCGTGTCGCCCAGCCGGAGTTCCTCCCCATCCTTGACCGCTCGCAGCGGTCGGACGGCGGGGAAACGCTCCAGCCAGGCCGCCTGCGGATCGGCCGGATCGATGCCGCCGGTGCGCAGCACCGCCGCCGCCGGCGCGCTCGCCACCACCGTCGCGCCGCTGTCGCGGGCCAGCGCGGCCAGCCCGCCGGCATGGTCGAAATGCGGCTCCGTGCTCAGGATCAGCTTCACGTCGCGGATCGAAAAGCCCAACGCCCTGATGTTCGCCTCCACGTCGCGCACCGCCTGCGGCACCGCGCCGTCGATCAGGATCAGCCCGGCACTCGTCCTGATAAGCGCGACATTGAGGCCGCCGAACCCGACCAGATAGGTCTGGCCATGCAGCCGGATCGGTGCCTGCGGCGCCAGCCAGCGCTTGGACGAGGCAAGCGCGATCGGCCGCAGCAGCGGATCGTCCACCGCCTTCGTCCAGGCCGGCCCGCCCAGAAACATCGCAGCCATGCTGATACCTACGCCGATCCAGTTGCGCATCGCCCTACCCCTATATGCTTGGTGATAGGCGGAGATTGCGGGAGATACGGGCTTACGACAAAGCATCAATTCTCGACACAGACATTAGCTGATCTTATGCCTGGACCATGGATCGCGCCCAATTGCCGCTCAATGCCCTGCGCGCCTTCGAGGCGGCGGCCCGGCATCTCAGCTTCACCCGCGCCGGCCTCGAACTCTGCGTCAGCCAGGGCGCTGTCAGCCAGCAGGTCGCGCAGCTTGAAGCACGGATCGGCGCGCCGCTGTTCCGCCGCCTGCCGCGCGGCCTCGCTCTGACCGACGAGGGGCTGGCGCTGCTCCCGGTGCTGGCCGATGCGTTCGACCGGGTCGGCGGCACGCTGGAGCGGATCGAGGGCGGCCGGCTGCATGAAGTGCTGACGCTGGGCGTGGTCGGCACCTTTGCCGGCGGCTGGCTGCTGCCGCGCCTTGCCGATTTCGCCCGCGCCTGCCCCCATGTCGACCTGCGGCTGATGACCAACAATAACCGGGTCGACCTGGCCGGCGAAGGGCTGGACCTGGCGATCCGCTTTGGCGAGGGCGCCTGGCACGGCACCCATGCCCAGCCGATCCTGCGCGCGCCGCTCGCGCCGCTCTGCACGCCTGCCGTCGCCGCCCGCCTGGTCGATCCCGCCGCGCTCGCGCGCGAGCCGCTGCTGCGTTCCTATCGTGCCGACGAATGGCCGCGCTGGTTCGCCGCCGCCGGCGCACCCTGCCCGCCGCTGCGCGGGCCGATGTTCGATACTTCGCTGCTGATGGTGGAGGCGGCGCGCGCCGGCCTTGGCATCGCCCTCGCCCCGGTCGCGATGTTCGCCGCCGATCTGCAGGCCGGGCGGCTGGTCCAGCCTTTTCCTGAGAGCGTCGACGTCGGCGGCTATTGGCTCACCCGCCTGCTGTCCCGTCCCGACAGCCCCGCCATGGCCGCTTTCCGCGCCTGGCTGGCGGATGCTGTCCTACAGGGCTGATCGCCCCTATAATGGGGGTGGCCCACGCAAGGATATTACGAGGATTGGAAATTCCATGTCAAAATGTGCGGGAAATATGGGAAGTTAAGCGATCGAAATCCTATTGCGGATAGCTGATCGCCATCACCTCATATTCCTTTTCCCCGGCGGGCAGATGTACCCGGCGCAGGTCGCCGATCGCCGCCCCGCGCAGGGCACGGGCGATCGGTGATCCCCAGCCGATCCGGCCGGCGCCGGCATCCGCCTCGTCATTGCCGACGATCGTCACGGTGCGATGATGATCATCCTCGTCGGCGATGGTGACGGTCGCGCCGAAATAGACCCGCCCCTTGTCGGGCTGCTGGCGCGGGTCGACGACCTTGGCGTCCTTCATCTTCTTCGACAGCCGCTTCAATTGCCCGTCGATCTCGCGCATCCGCTTGCGGCCATAAAGATAGTCGCCATTTTCGCTGCGGTCGCCATTGCCCGCCGCCCAGCTCACCACCTCGACGATGCGCGGCCGCTCGACGCCGAGCAGATGGTCATATTCGGCGCGCAGCTTCGCAAAGCCCTCGGGGCTGATATAATTGGGATAGGGACCGCTCATGCCGCCCCTTATCCACAGCCTTGGCCGACGCGCAAACCGGAAAGATCAGCCCGGCGTCTGCTTGCCCAGATAGCGGCTCAGCACCGCATTGCTGCCCTTGAACTTGGCGCGTTCCGGATTCATCGCTTCATAGACGACGGCATTTTCCAGCACCCGCTGGACATAGTTGCGCGTCTCGAAGATCGGGATCTGCTCGATCCAGCGCAGCATGTCGGCACCCGGCAGGCGCGGGTCGCCATTGGCCTTGACCCAGCGATTCACATTGCCCGGCCCGGCATTATAGGCGGCCACGGCCAGCGGGTAGCTGCCGCCATAATAATCCAGCATGCGCTGGAAATAGCCCGACCCCAGCATGATGTTGTAGCTGGGATCATTGAGCGAGCCGGCGTCATAGCTCAGGCCCAGCTTGCCCGCCTGCTCGCGCGCCGTGCCCGGCATCAGCTGCATCAGGCCGCGCGCGCCGGCATGGCTGACGATCTGCTTGTCGAACTGGCTTTCCTGCCGCGCGATCGCATGGACCATGGTCCAGTTATATTGCGCCGTCGGCGGCACCGGCACGCGCGGAAAGGCGCTCGCGCCATAGCCGGTCAGGCCATTGGACACTGCCCGGCGACCGACCATCACGCCCATGTCGGGACGGCCCAGATTCTCCGCCAGTTCGGCGGCCAGGAAATGATCGCCATCGCTGTCGGCACCATTGGCAATGGCGCGGACGAACTTGCTCTGGTCTTCCCAATAGCCCATCTGGCCCAGCGCCCTGGCGGCGCGCACCACCGACCGGTTGTTGAACTCGCTACGTTCGGCGGCCGAGATCGACACCGCCCGCTCGGGCGGCGGCGGCACCGGCCGGCCCAGCCGCTCCAGCGCCAGCTGGCCATAATATTGGTCGGGGAATTGCGCCGACTGGTTGAAATAGCTGTTGGCGCTGGCGGCATCGCCTGCCTGCAGCGCCGCGCGCCCGGCCCAATAATAGCCCTTGGCCTGGACCTGGGGCGACTTGCCGCCGGTGGCGTAGCGGCGGAACATCGCCACCGCATCGGTCGGCCGGTTGAGATTGTAGAAGGCGGTCGTGCCCGCCAGCCAGGCCAGGCTGGTATAATCGTCGCGCTCGCCGATCGGCCGGGTCGACACGTCCGTGCCCGGCGCATAGGCGTCGTCCAGCTGGCTGGCGATGCCATAGGCAAAGCTCCACTGGCTGTCGTTCGCCGACGACCGCGCCTGGGTCAGCAACGTCTCATACCATTTTTCGGCATTGCCGGGGCGGAAGGTCAGCGGCTGGCGATTGGCCAGATATTGCCGCCCGGCGATCCAGTTGCCGCTGTTGAGCAGCCAGGTCGCCTTGTCGGCGATGAAGCCCGCATCGCTCGCCCCACCGGCCGGCTCGGCCGTCTGCATCTTGATCGCGGCGTCCGGCGACTTCTGGCGAAAGGCGATGCGCGCATCATAGATCGCCCGCCGCGCCGGGCTGACATAGGCCAGCATCCGCATCGCGCCGATGGTGTCATTGCTCCACAGCAGCACGTCGGCGCGCTGATCATGGTCGGCCACGGTAAAGCCCGATCCGAACAGCGACAGCAGCCGCGCCTCGTCGGTCGGGCTCAGCGTGCCGGTGATCCAGGCGGTGCGCGCGGCCACCCGCGCCTCGTCCATCCGCCCGGCCTGCATCAGCGCCACGGCATTGCGGGCATGGCCGGTCGCGGTGCGCGCCGGGAAGCGGGCGAAGAAGGCGATCACCTGGCGCGGATCAAAGCTGTCGGGATTGATCCCGGTCTCGGCCAGCCGCCGCATCCGGTCCTCGCCCGGCCAGCCGGGATTGGCCATGATGAAGCTGGCATAGGTGGAAAAGCCCAGGCCATCGCTCTGCTGCAAGGCGCGCCACTGGCTGATCGTGCCGGCGATCGAGGGATCGGACGGCATGCCGACGCGGCTCGCCGCCTGGTTCCAGGCGCTGGGCTGAGTCGAGCCCGGCTGGCCCGGCAGGGGCTGCACCATCGCCTGGGCATAGACGGTGGGGGTTTCGGTCTGGGCGCCGGCACCGGCGGTCGCGAGCAATAAAGCAATGACAGGCATGCGGATCAGGTAACTTTCGACAGTTCCGGGCTTCGGCATGCTGGACATAATCGCTATTGCATCCTTATCAGGCCCTGAATGACGCGCTATAGCGCGCCGCTTGCCCGATCATGCCCCGGTCGCCCGGAGAATTGAAGGAGTTTAATGATGTTTTCCGGGTCGATTCCAGCCCTGGTGACCACTTTCCGCGACGGAGCGGTGGATGAGGCCGCCTTCCGCGCCCTGGTCGACTGGCAGATCGAGGAAGGGTCGAGCGCGCTGGTCCCCTGCGGCACCACCGGCGAAAGCGCGACCATGACGGTCGAGGAGCATAATCGCGTCATCGCCATATGCGTCGACCAGGCGGCCGGCCGCGTGCCGGTGATCGCCGGTTGCGGATCGAACGACACCCGTATCGCGCTGGAACATATGTATGCGGCCCAGGCCGCCGGCGCCGACGCGGCGCTGGTCGTCGCGCCCTATTACAACAAGCCGAATCAGGAAGGCGTCTACCAGCATTTCGCCTATCTGGCGCAGCGCTGCGACCTGCCGATCGTCCTCTACAACGTCCCCACCCGCACCATCACCGACATCGGCGTGCCGGTGATGCACCGGCTGAGCCAGGAATATCAGTCGATCGTCGGGGTGAAGGACGCCACCGGGAATCTGGGGCGGGTCACCGCGCAGCGCCTCGCCTGTGGCTCGGACTTCTGCCAGCTTTCGGGGAATGACGAAACCGCACTCGGCTTCAACGCGATGGGCGGCCGGGGCTGTATTTCGGTCACCGCCAATGTCGCCCCGCGCCTGGTCGCCGATTTCCAGGCGGCCTGCGCCGCGCAGGATTGGGATGGTGCCCTGGCGCTGCAGGATCGTCTTTACCCCCTGCATGATGCCCTGTTCAGCGATTCTTCACCCGGCCCTGTCAAATATGCCCTTACCCGCGTGCGGCCCGACATGCCCGGCGAGCTTCGGCTGCCGATTACCTGGCCGTCGGAATCGAGCCGCGCCGCGGTCGATCGCGCGCTGGAGATCGCCGGTCTGGTTTGACGCGCCGGCGTCCCTATATGATGAATTGAGTTAAGTAGCAGAATATGGCCCGCCCCCGCCCCGCAACCTTCGACAAGAAGAAGATCGTCGCCGAGAACCGGCGCGCCCGTTTCGATTATTTCATCGAGGACGTGTTCGAGGCCGGCATCGCGCTGCAGGGCACCGAGGTGAAGGCCCTGCGCGGCGGCGAGGGCAATATCGCCGAAAGCTATGCCGAGGTGAAGGGCAACCAGGTCTTCCTGGTGAACAGCAACATCCCCGAATATAGCCACGGCAACCGCGAAAATCACGAGCCCAAGCGGGTGCGCAAGCTGCTGCTGCACGAGCGTGAGATCGAGAAGATGCACAGCGCGGTGTCGCGCAAGGGCATGACGCTGGTGCCGCTGATGGTCTATTTCAACAGCCAGGGCCGGGCCAAGGTCGAACTGGCGCTGGCCAAGGGCAAGCAGAATCACGACAAGCGCGACACGATCAAGGAGCGCGACTGGAAGCGCGATCAGCAGCGCATCATGAAGGCGCATAGCTGATCCATGGACAATCGCTTCTCCCGCTGGTGGCACGCCAACGCGCCGACCCGTGAATCGCTGGAGAAGAGCCGCGTCCTTGCCCCCGTCGCCCATCGCGTGCTGGAACCCTCGCTGTGGCGCTTCACCCGCCGGTCGGTGCCGCGCGGCGTCGCGCTCGGCCTGTTCGTCGGCATCTTCCTGCTGATCCCCGGCGTCCAGATCGCCGGCGCCGCGATCTTCGCCCTGCCCTTCCGCGCCAATATCCCGGTGGCAGCCGCGATGACCTTCCTGTCCAACCCGGCCACCACGCCGCTGATCCTGATGGCGTCGGTGTGGCTCGGCAACTGGATGCTCGGCCGCAGTGCCGATGCTTCGGGCTTCATGGCCCTGGTCGACGGCCATGCCTCGATCGGCCAATGGTGCGCCTGGCTCTTTTCCGAAGCCGCCCCGGCCATGCTGCTCGGCCTGTTCCTCATCTCGCTCGCCAGCGCGGTGCTCGGCTATGTCGGCGCCGACTGGTTCTGGCGCCGCCGCATGGGCCGCAAGTGGCAGGCGCGCAAATTGAGGATTGGCAAGCGCACCGAAAGCAGCGCATTGGAAGAGATTGCGCCGGTCTGACGAATGGCGTCATGGTTCCATTCTAAGGGCTTAAGGGGACGCCGGGCATGGCCGCGCGAATGAAGAGGGATGATGAGGCGTGGATGGGACAGGCCCCGTCGCGCAGCTTCGTGCCCCTGCTCGCGCTTGCCGCAGCCGCCTCCGCCGCAATCGTCCTCTATGCCATTGGCGACTGGGCGCTGGCCGCCGGCTTTGCCGCCACCGTCGTCACCATCGCTGCCCTGCTGGCCTGGTATCGTCGTCTCTATCCGCCGGTCTTGTCCGATCGCGATGCGGTGCCCGACTGGACCGTGGCACGCGCCGCCGCCGACGCCTCCAGCATGGCGATCGCCGTCACCGATCGCGCCGGCCGGCTGGTCTGCGCCAGCGACCTGTTCGGCGAATGGTTCCCCGGCTACCCCTCGCCCCCGGCCGTCAATGCCGATGCCTCGCTGATCGAGAGCCTGACCGCCGCCGCCCGCGCCGCCTGGCGCGATGGCGAGGCCAAGGTGGAGGCGATCGCCCATGCAACCCTGCGCCTCGACGTCGACATTGCCCGCACCGGCCGATCGGAAGATTATCTGCTCTGGCGCTTCACCCCGATGCGCCAGCCCAGCGCGCTCGATGATGTCCATCGCGTCCTGACCGGTGAGGCCGGGCGGCAACTGGGCGAAGCCGGCATCATGGCGGTGATGATCGGCGGCGAAGGCCGTATTCGCGCCGCCAACGGCGCCTTCCTGCTGCGCGCCGCCGGCCGCATTGACGCCAACATCACCGGCCGCGACTTCGCCGCCCATATGCGGGTGGACGACAAGGGCCGGCTATTCCTGGCGCGCGAAGAGAGCGGCGGCCTGCCGCTGCGCCTGTTGCAGGTGCCGCTGCGCCGTGCGTCGCAGCCGGGCGGCGTCCAGAACGGCGCGCAGGATGGGCCGATGCTGCTGCTGCTGATCGACGAGCCGGCCGGCGGCGGCGGCACCTCGGCCCTGTCCTATATCGAAACCCTGCTCTCGCTGCTGCCCTTCGGCCTTGCCATGGCCGACCGCGACGGCCGGGTGCTGTTCGTCAACAAGGCGTTCGCCCGTGCCGCCGGTATCAAGGACGCCGAAACGCCCAGCTATCCCGGCGATCTGGTGGTGCGCGAGGATCAGGCGGCGGTGGCCGATGCGGTACGCCGCTTTGCCGTCGGCCCGCAAATGTCGGGCGACATCGCCGTGCGCATGCGCGAACAGCCCGAAGAACCGATCGCGCTCAGCCTGGCCGGCGTCCGCGGCCTGGGCGAAGCCGCCGTGCTGCTCAGCCTCAAGGACAATAGCGAGGAATCCAAGCTCAAGCGCCAGGTCGCGCAGGCGACCAAGATGCAGGCCATTGGCCAGCTCGCCGGCGGCGTCGCCCATGATTTCAACAATATCCTGACCGCCATCATCGGCCATTGCGACCTGATGCTGATGCGCCATACGCCGGGCGACAGCGACTATGACGACATCACCCAGATCAAGTCGAACAGCAATCGCGCCGCCGGTCTCACCCGCCAGCTGCTCGCCTTCTCGCGCCAGCAGACGCTGCGCCCGCAGATCTTGCAGCTGCCCGACATCGTCGCCGACGTCTCCAATCTGCTGAAACGCCTGCTTGGCGAGAATGTGAAGCTCGACGTCAGCCATGGCCGCAACCTCGGCGCGGTGCGCGCGGACCCCGGCCAGCTGGAGCAGGTGATCGTCAATCTGGCGGTCAACGCCCGCGACGCCATGCCCGAAGGCGGTACGCTCAATATCCAGACCTATGGCGTACCCGCCAACCGCGTGCGCGAGATGCGACAGCAGATCCTGCCGATCAGCGACTATACCGCGCTGCGCGTGTCCGACACGGGCCTTGGCATCCCGCCCGACATCTTGTCCAAGATCTTCGAACCCTTCTTCACCACCAAGGAACTGGGCAAGGGCACCGGCCTTGGCCTTTCCACCGTCTACGGCATCGTCAAACAGTCGGGCGGCTATATCTTCGCCGAATCCGAACTGGGCCGGGGCGCCAGCTTCGTCATCTATCTGCCGGTCTATGCCGGCGGCGACATCGAACAGGCCAAGCCCAAGACGCCGATCAAGCGCAGCGAAACCTGGGGCACCGGCACGGTGTTGCTGGTCGAGGATGAGGATATGGTCCGCGCCGTGGCCGAACGCGCCCTCACCCGCCAGGGCTACAAGGTGCTGACCGCCAGCGATGGCGAACAGGGGCTGGAGGTGCTGGGCGGCGGCGAGAAGATCGACCTGCTGATCTCCGACGTGGTGATGCCCAATATGGATGGCCCGGCGATGGTGGCGCAGGCGCGACGCAGCTTTCCTGACCTCCCCGTGCTGTTCATGTCCGGCTATGCCGAGGAGCAACTGCGCAAGTCGATCGACATCGCCAATGTCGCCTTCCTGCCCAAGCCCTTTTCCGTCAACCAGTTGGCCGAAGCGGCGCGCGACGCGCTGGCGATGCGACCGGCGGCGGAATGAACTTGCCCGCCGGCAAACGATTATGCTGGGCATCGCCTGCCCCTTTGGCTAGCGATGGGAAGCAAGAACAAGGGACAAGGGCGCATGGCTGACGGCAAGTCCATCCTCATCGTCGAGGATGAAGCGATGATCGGCATGATGCTGGAGGATTATCTCGACGCGCTCGGCTATCGCCTCCACGCGACCGCCGCGTCGGTGGACGAGGCGTGCGCCCTGGCGCGCGAGGGCGGGTTCGACGCCGCCCTGCTCGACTGCAATCTCCAGGGTGAAAAAAGCTGGCCGGTCGCCGACATATTGGCGCAGCAGTCGATCCCCTTCCTGTTCGCCACCGGCGGCATGGCGGATGATCTGCCGCAGGGTCATGCCGATCGGCCGACGCTCGCCAAGCCCTTCACCATCGGCGCCGTCGAACGCGCGCTGGAGAAGATTTTCGCCGACTGAATAGGCAGGATAGGAAATTTCCGTTCCCCTCTTGTTCCACAGGAACAAACAGGATACATCATTGGCAGGCGCCGAGTGACTCGACGCGATCCGCTTGACAGGGGATAGGCCGATGACCGCTATGCTCTCACTCATCGATTCCAAGAAGACAGGCACAATGGACAGACAGAAAGCATTGGAGGCGGCGCTCGCTCAGATTGATCGCGCCTTCGGCAAGGGCAGCGCGATGAAGCTCGGCAGCCGCGAGAAGATCGAGATTGAATCGATCTCGACCGGCTCGCTCGGCCTCGACATCGCGCTCGGCATCGGCGGCCTGCCCAAGGGCCGCATCATCGAGATTTACGGCCCGGAAAGCTCGGGCAAGACCACGCTGACGCTGCATGCGATCGCCGAAGCCCAGAAGGCCGGCGGCACCGCCGCGTTCGTCGACGCAGAACATGCGCTCGACCCCATCTATGCCAAGAAACTGGGCGTCGACATTGACGAATTGATCGTGTCGCAGCCCGACACCGGCGAACAGGCGCTGGAAATCGTCGACACGCTGGTCCGCTCCAACGCCATCGACATCCTCGTCGTCGACTCGGTCGCCGCGCTGGTGCCGCGCGCCGAGATCGAGGGCGAGATGGGCGACAGCCATGTCGGCCTGCAGGCGCGCCTCATGAGCCAGGCGCTGCGCAAGCTGACCGGCTCGATCGCCCGCTCCAAGTGCATGGTGATCTTCATCAACCAGGTGCGCATGAAGATCGGCGTGATGTACGGCAATCCGGAAACCACCACCGGCGGCAACGCGCTCAAATTCTACGCCTCGGTCCGTCTCGACATCCGTCGCACCGGCCAGATCAAGGATCGCGACGATATCGTCGGCAACGCGACCCGCGTGAAGGTGGTGAAGAACAAGGTCGCCCCGCCCTTCAAGCAGGTTGAATTCGACATCATGTATGGCGAGGGCATTTCCAAGATCGGCGAGATGCTCGACATCGGCGTCAAGGCCGGGCTGGTCGAGAAGTCGGGCTCCTGGTTCTCCTATGACTCGGTCCGCATCGGCCAGGGTCGCGAAAACGCCAAGACCTTCCTCAAGGAAAATCCCGAAATGGCAGACCGCCTGGAAAAGGCGATCCGCGGCAAGACCGAGGAAGTCGCCGAAGGGATGATGGCCGGACCCGAAGCGGGGGATGACGACTAAGCAGGACGACCGCGCCCGACCGGATCAACCGGGCGCCTGAACCTGCCTTTCGTCCACCTCTGGCTTCACGCTCTGAAAAGGCCCGTTGCGCGATGGCGCGGCGGGCCTTTTACCTGCCGGGCGCAAGAGAGTGCTGTCGCCATCAGGTCGCAGGAAGGGAAGAGGGCAAAGACCGCTATTCGTGCGGCCGCAGGGCGCGGTTGAGCGAATCCAGCACTTCGGCGATCGGTTCGGTCACGGTGACGCTGCGGCCTTCGCCAAAGCGGATGCGGGTGCCGTCGGTCACGGATGAGACGAAGGTCACCTGGGTAGGGTTGACCGCGGTTTCGGTGCGATCGACGCCGACGAACATGACGAGCATGATCTTCTCTCCCATTTTCGGCCCGTGCCGGACCCATTGGGTGCAAGACTAGCTGCTTTTTGCGCCGTTACCAGAGGCTTTGTGCGGTTCAGCCTGCCTGGATCGCCTGCAGGAACCGGCTCGCCCGATCGTCCAGCCGGTGCGCGACCGTCGCCAGTTGCCCCGCCGCAACGCCGATGTCATGGGCACCCGCCGCCGCCGCGCTTGCATTGTCGCTGATCTGGCGCGCGCTCTGGCGGATATGGTCGCTCGACGATCCGGCTTCCGACAGGCTCGCGGCGATCGACCGGCTGAAGGCGCCATGGCGCGCCACCGCCGAAAAGACCGATGCCGACACCTCGTTCGCGGTCGCCATCGCCGCGTCCATGTGCAGATGCCCCTGCGCCACCGTCTCCACTGCCAGCCGGACATGGCCGATGCGCTGGCCGATCTCGGCCGCCGCCTCGCGCGTCTGGCTCGCCAGCGTCTTCACCTCGCGCGCCACCACGGCAAAGCCCTGCCCGGCCTCACCGGCCCGTGCCGCCTCGATGCTGGCATTGAGCGCCAGCATGCTGGTTGCCCGCGCAATATCGTCGATCAGGGTGATGACCGCGCCGATCCCGTCCGCCTCAACCCGCAGCGCCGCCGTCTGCTCGGCGCCGACCTGCGTCTGCGCCACCGCCGCGCGGATCGCCTCGCCCGCCGCGCGCACCTGGCTTTCCATCGCCTGGAACAGCCCGCCCAGTTCCTGCCCGCCGCTGGCGATGCCGTGCAGGCTGTCGGCCGTCTGTTCCGCCGCGACCGCCATGCCGGCCGCCGCCTCGCCATTACCCGACGCCCGCTCCACCGCCTGTTCAGCCCGCGCCGACAGCATGTCGGCCATGCCGACCAGATCGGCGACCAGCGCCTCGACATCCGCGCGAAATGCGCCGCTTTCGCGCGTCACATGTTCCAGCCGCCGGGTGCGGGCCAGCGCATCGCGCGTATCCCGCTCCGCCGCCAGCCGCAGCAGCAGCGGACCGCCGACCACGCCGGCATAATGGCCACCCTGCGTCACGATCAGCCCCTCGCAATCGCTCCCCTGCGCCGCATAAAGGTCGATCAGCCGTTCGATGCTGGCGCTCTGCTCCACCGTCGCACACGGCCGCACATGCTCGTCCAGCCGCCCGCCGAAACTGGGATTGCGCAACAGCGCATGACCGAAGGGGTTGAACAGGATGCGTCGCATGTCGCGCTCATAAATCGCCCCCACCGGCCGGTCGGCAGCATCCACCACCGGCAGCAGCCGCAGCGCCGCATCGTCCTGGAAACGGTCGACCGCCTGGCTGAGCGGCTGGCCCAGCCGGACCGCGGCGCAGCCTTGCGCAAAGGGCAAGGCGGTGCCGGCGGCAACATGCGGCTCCGGGTCGGGCCGATCAAGCATCTGGGGCGCGTACATGGCGCCCGACCTAGAAGAAAAGGGTAAATGACCGCTTAGTATTTGATGACGCTTTTGTTACAGATCGTTGTTTTTGCGGAATTATTTGGCGGGCTTATAGCCAAATGCCTCGCGCGCCAGCTTGACCACCTCGGGGTCGGCCGCCGGGAAATCCATCGGCACCAGTTTCTCCAGCCGCTCCGCGACATAGGTCAGCGCCGCGATTCGTCCGGCCTTGCGGTTATTATTGTCGATCACCTTCCAGGGCGCCTGCTTGGTGTCGGTCTTCTCGAACATGTCGTGCATCGCATCCCAATATTCAGCCCGCCTGGCCCGGTTGCGATAATCGTCCGCACCGGTCTTCCACCGCTTCCACGGCGTATCCAGCCGCTGCGCCAGTTGCTCGTCCTGCGTCTCCTGGGTGATGTGGACGAACAGCTTGATGATGTTGGTCCCGGTGTCGACCTGCTGCGCCTCGAACGCGTTGATATCCTTGTATCCGCGCTTCCATTCCGCCTTGGGCGCATATTTCTCCACCCGCTCGACCAACACCCGGCCATACCAGCTGCGGTCGAAAATACCGATATTCTGGCTGGCGGGCAGCCGGGTCCAGAAGCGCCAGAGGAAATGATGGTCCAGTTCCTCGCGCGTCGGCGCGGCGATCGGGTGGACCTGATAGTAACGCGGGTCCCAGTCCGCGGTCATCCGCTTGATGATGCCACCCTTGCCCGCGCCGTCCCATCCCTCCAGCATGATGACGGTCCGGCGGCGATGCAGGATATGGGCAACCTGGATCTTCGACAGGCGATGCTGCAGCGCCAGCAGCGCCGCATCATAATCGCCTTTATACTTCGCCCCGGTCTCATAGTCCGACAGATTGATCGTCATGCGCCGCTCTCCTGCAAGGGGACCGCCGATTAGATCGAACCCCGCCGCCAAGAGCAAGCGCGGCCTCAGCGCAGCACGGCGTCGGTATCGACCAGCCGCACATCGTGCATCATGTCGAGATAGGCCTGGAGATAGAATTTGTGCGAGGCGCCGACGATCACCAGCATGCGCTGTCCCGGCGCGGCGGCGAACACATCGCGGATATTGGCCGCCATGCGCAGGTTGCGCACCTCCCAATAGCCGGCATAGCCGCGCCCGAACCGCTGGGGCGAAGGCTCCTTGAGCGCCGCGCCGAAATCGCTGTCATAGATAGTCTGCGCCTGTTCCGGCGCATTATAGTCGCGATAGAGCGCCAGCACGCCCGCCCCCGTCCGGATGCCGGGTTGCAGCGCGGCGTCGGCCGCCTTGCGGCGCGCCGTCGCTTCATTGTCCCATGCCTTTATGATCGCCGCGCCCGCTGCCTTTTCCTCCTCTGCATTGCGATAGGGCCGGTCGGCGCTGTGGTCGTCCATCGGCTCCAGCCGCTCCAGCCCCAGCCGGGCAGCGAGCGGCGCGGCAATCAGGAACTCCTCGTTGCGCCGCTGGCGCAGCGTTTCCAGCCGCGCCACCAGCACGGCATCAAGCCCATCCCCGACATGCCGGTCCGCGCCGTCCAGCCGCAGCCATTGCACCAACGCCGATCCCTGATCCGCCGCCGCCAGGAACAAGGCCGCCATATGGCGCCGGTCCGATGCCGTCGGTCGCTCCGGCCAGGCGGCCAGACGCCGCTCGACCTCGGCCGTGGCGGCCGGCACATCCAGCCCGGTCGCCTGGCGTGCCGGCGTCGCGTCCCAGCAATAGGTTTCCACCGTCTCCGCATAGCGGAACGGCGCGCGGCGCAACGCATCGCACTGCAGACCAGACAGGGACTCGACCGCGATCGCCTGCGGCTTCCACGCCGCCAGCCGGTCGATCAGCGGCCCCAGCGCCTGCGCATCGAAATCCTTTGGCCAGCCCGACAGATGGGGCGTGCCCAGCACCATCACCTCATTGGGCGGCCCCGCAACCGCCTTCAAAGCGCGCGGATCGAAACCGGGACCAGCCGCCTGCACCGACACCGCCGCAAGCCCCGCCGCCACCATTGCCATGATCGTCTGCATCATCCGCCCTGCTCCCTTGCCGCCATGTGTGTTATCATAACAATACAGCAAGGCAAGATGGCAAAGAAAAAGGCCCCCACCGGATGGCGGGAGCCCTGTTCCTTCCAGCCTATGGAAAGGCTTATGCCTTCGCCTGCGGCTCCACGACACGGACATGCAGTTCGCGCAGCTGCTTGAACTCGGCGGCGCTGGGCGCCCCCATCAACAGGTCTTCGGCGCGCTGGTTCATCGGGAACAGCGTGATCTCGCGCAGATTCTGCGCGCCGCACAGCAGCATCACGATGCGGTCGACGCCGGCGGCCATGCCACCATGGGGCGGCGCGCCGTACTGGAACGCGCGATAGAGGCCACCGAACCGCTCTTCCACATCCGCCTGGCTGAGGCCCACCAGCTCGAACGCCTTCACCATCGCTTCGGGCGACTGGTTACGGATCGAACCCGACGCGATCTCAAAGCCGTTGCAGACCATGTCATACTGATAGGCCTTGAGGCTCAGCGGGTCCTGGTTGTTGAGCGCGTCCAGCCCGCCCTGCGGCATCGAGAAGGGATTGTGAGCGAAGTCGATCTTCTTCTCGTCTTCGTCATATTCATAGAAGGGGAAGTCTACGATCCAGCACAGGTCGAACCGATCCTTGTCGATCAGGTCGAGCGTCTCGCCGACGCGAATGCGCGCCAGACCCGCCAGCTTCGCCGCCTGCGATTCCTTGCCAGCGGCGAAGAACACGCCGTCATTCGGACCAAGCCCCAACGCCTCGATCAGCTTGGCGGTCGCTTCCTCGCCATGATTCTTGGCGATCGGGCCACCGGGCACGCCATCCTTGATGTTGATATAGCCAAGGCCCGAATAGCCTTCGCCGCGCGCCCAATTGTTCATGTCGTCGAAGAATTTGCGGCTGCCCGCGCCTGCACCCGGCGCCGGAATGGCGCGGATGACATTGCCGCTCTCGACCAGGCTGGCGAAGATGCCGAAGCCCGAGCCGTGGAAATGTTCGGTCACGTCCTGGATGATGATCGGGTTGCGCAGGTCCGGCTTGTCGCTGCCATATTTCAGCATGGCTTCGGCGTGCGGAATGCGCGGGAAGCTGCCGGCCGGGGTGACCGGCTTGCCCTGCGCAAATTCCTCGAACACCGACGCAATGACCGGCTCCATCGTGTTCCAGACATCTTCCTGGGTGACGAAGCTCATTTCCAGGTCAAGCTGGTAGAATTCGCCCGGCAGGCGGTCGGCGCGCGGATCTTCATCGCGGAAGCAGGGCGCGATCTGGAAATAGCGGTCGAAGCCGGCGACCATCAGCAACTGCTTATATTGCTGCGGCGCCTGCGGCAGGGCGTAGAATTTGCCGGCATGGATGCGGCTGGGCACCAGGAAGTCGCGCGCGCCTTCGGGCGATGACGCGGTCAGGATCGGCGTCGAATATTCGGTGAAGCCAACATCTTCCATGCGGCGGCGCATGTCGCGGATGATCTTGGTGCGCGTCACGATATTGGCGTGCAACGTCTCGCGGCGCAGGTCCAGGAAGCGATAGCGCAGGCGAATATCCTCGGGATATTCCTGCTCGCCCGCCACTGGCAGCGGCAGTTCGGCGGCGGTCGACTGAACGGTCACGCTATCGGCCACGACCTCGATCGTGCCGGTCGCCATCTTCGGGTTGGTCGCTTCCGGGCCGCGCGCGACGACGGTGCCGTCGATCGTCACAACCGATTCCGCGCGCAGGCCGTCCAGGATGCGCAGCGGCTCGCTGTCCGCCTTGGCGACGATCTGGGTCAGGCCATAATGGTCGCGCAGGTCGATGAAGAGAACGCCGCCATGATCGCGCTTGCGATGTACCCAGCCGGACAGGCGAACGGTCGCGCCGACATCGGCTTCACGAAGGGCGCCGCAGGTGTGGGTGCGATAGGCGTGCATGGCGTTTCGATCTTTCAGATTCGTTTTACGGAAATGACAAATTGTTGCGGCCCGGCTATGGGCTTGCCTTGTCGACTATCGACCAGCCCGCAGGACGCGGGCCAGCCCATAATAAGATCGAAGACCATATGCAAATTCATCCGCTGATTACCGACAGCAAGACGCTCTCCGATTTCTGCGCCCGCATGGCCAAATCGCCCTATGTCGCGATCGATACCGAGTTCATGCGCGAGAATAGCTACTGGCCCGAACTGTGCCTAGTCCAGGTCGCCGATGCGCATGAAGCCGCCGCGATCGACCCTAAGGCGCCGGGCATCGACCTTAAGCCACTGCTCGACCTGATGGTCGATAATGAGGATGTCCTGAAGGTCTTCCATGCCGGCGGCCAGGATATCGAGATCGTCCATAATCTGACCGGCAAGACGCCGCATCCGATGTTCGACACTCAGATCGCCGCCATGGCGCTGGGTCTTGGCGAACAGATCGGCTATGGCAATCTCGTCGACGCCTGGCTCGGCGTACAGCTCGACAAGGGCGCGCGTTTCACCGACTGGGCACGCCGGCCGCTCGACAAGCGCCAGATCGACTATGCGATCGGCGACGTCACCTATCTGATCGAAATCTTCCCCAAGATGCTGGAGGAGCTGCGCAAGACCGGGCGCGGCGACTGGCTCGACCAGGAAATGGAACGGATCAGCGATCCCAGCCATTATGAAAATGATCCGTCGGACGCGTGGAAGCGTGTGCGCATCGCCAGCCGTAAGGCCGATGTGCTGGGCCGCCTGAAGGCACTAGCCGCCTGGCGCGAGAAGGAAGCGCAGGACAAGAATCTGCCGCGCGGCCGCATCGTCAAGGATGAGACGCTGGCCGATATCGCCAGCCATCCGCCACGGGTGCAGGAGGATCTGGGCAAGGTGCGCGGCCTGTCCGCCACCTGGAAGACGAACGACATCGGCAACCGGCTGATGGCGGCGATCGCCAGCCACAAGCCGCTGGGCAAGGACGAGATGCCCGAACGCGATCCCAAGCGGCCGGGGCTGGGCAAGGATGGCGCGCTGGTCGCCGACCTGCTGAAACTGCTACTCAAGATCCGCTCGCGCGACATCAATGTCGCGCCGCGCCTGCTCGCCCGCACCGACGATATCGAGGCGCTGGCTGCCGGCGTGCGCGACGACCTCGCGATATTGGAAGGCTGGCGCTACGATCAGTTCGGCCGGGACGCCGTGGACCTGGTCGAAGGCCGGATGGCCTTCGCGGTCAAGAATGGCCGCCTCAAGATGACTCGTACCGAGTGAATGGCCGAATAAGGAGACGGACGATGCGGATGCCGATGCCCATGCCGATGATGGCGATGATATTCCTGCCCCTGGCCGCCTGTGCCGGGACCGGCAGCGAAGGCCCCGGCTCCGCACCGCCTGCTGCTATGGTGGAGGGGCCGTGCAGGAATGACGGGCTGGACCGCTTCATTGGACAGAAGGCCACGGCCAATCTGGGAGCGGAACTGCTCAAGACATCGGGCGCCAAAACGCTGCGCTGGGGTGCGCCCAACATGGCGATGACCATGGACTTCCGCCCCGATCGTCTGACCGTGGGCTATGACGATCAGATGCTCGTCACCAGCGCCCGCTGCGGTTGAGGCAAAACGCCGCGCGCTATTCGGCGGCGCGCGGCAATTCCCTTATGGCGCTGGCATCGAGCGCCGTCACCAGAACGACAGCCCCCTCGGTGCCATAGGCGCCCTGCAACGCGACGATCGAGGCCTTCACGGCAACGGTATCGCCGCGATTGCTCAACAGCGTCGTGTGGACACATTGCGCGCCCTGGCCCTGCATCGCCCGCTCCAGCGCCTGACGAAAGGCGGCACGCGCATGCGTTATAACCAGATCGGTTAACTGTATACCCATCACCCGCTCTCGCGGCAGGCTCAGCATGTCGGTGAAAGGGACGTCGATGCTGTCGATCGTGCCCCGTACGGACAGGCGGACATAGCCGACATCGCCATGCACGGTCATCGCTTCGATGATCGCGGCCTTGGCATCCGCCAATCGATGGCGACGCACATCTTCCGTAATATCGCGGAACATGATGACGGTAGACCTCCCGAGAGGAAAACTCTGCAGCCGCAGCCAGGCGCCGTCGGCAAAGGGGGATGGAACATCGGCGGCGCTTGGTTCACCGCCGCTCACGGTGCGGCGCACATGCACTTCCATCAGGCTGCCACTGATGGACGGCAGGACGACGTCCAGCTTGGGGCCGACCATCTGTCCCACCGGCTTGCGACAGATGGCGCTGGCGACCCGATTGACGAAGTTGACGCGCATGTCCTGGTCGCAGATGATGACTGCCTGATCGACCCAGTCGGCCAGCGCGAACAATTTCTCCTCGGCACTCTCCTGATGGGCGTTGCCCGATTGCGCCTTGAGCGCCCGGAACTCGTTGACGCCCAGCAGCACATGAGTCGCCCGGCCATGATGGGTGATGTAGAGCGGCGTGCGTGTCGCCATATCGCGACATTCGGAAAAGCCGCGGACCAGATCCGCCGCGGTGACCACCGGGCTCTCGGCCGGATATCCACCCTCTCCCTCCATTCCATCACTCCCTACTGGGTTCAGATGGCGCGTAACGCGCTGGGTCATGTCCCTTGATGCCATAATTATCGGCCCTCCATCAATCGGACAAAAACAGAAACAGCATGTCTTTCACGGGACGATGCGGCCGCAAGAAGGAATGACGGGCATTTCCGCATCCTGTTTCCTTTGCTCAGGCCGGGAACGCATGTTTCCGGTCCATCTGCGTGCCCATGGCCATCACGACCAGCACCGGCACTGCCCATATCGTCGACATGGCGTAGAAGAATTTGGTCAGATAGGCCGGCGACACGATCACCGCGACCTGTACCGCCGCCACATTCAGCTGGAAGGCAGCAACGATGATCGGCCAGCGCCGGCTGCTCAGCATCGAAATGATGATCTTGAACAGCAGCGAGGCACATTCGATCGCCAGGATCGTGCGGATCAGCACCGCCTCCGGCCGGATGGTCAGGACCGCCGTCTGGGCCAGGATGAACCCCACCCAGACGCCAGCGATGCTCCAGCGCCCGGTTGCACCGCCATAGCGCACCACGAAGATCGAGGTCGCGATCAGCGCAACGGTATAGGCGAAGAAGATCTGCACGATCCTGCCGTCCGGTCCGGTCGCGTCAGGCGACCAGGCGCAGGGCGTCGGCCTGCTTTTCTTCCAGCGCGCTCCACGGGCTGTAGCAGCCGTCGGCGCGTTCCGCCTGGTTGGTCTTCATGCGGATCTTGGTCGCTTCGAGATGGGCGCCAAGCAGCTGCTCGCGGCTCTGCATCATCGTGTCGATGCAGCCATGGAAGCGCTTGAACAGCTTCTGTCCCTGTTCGGGCGCCAGGCCGATGGTACGGGCCGTATCGATCATGTCGGCGCTCATGCGCAGCGTATGGGCCAGGACATCGTCCAGCTTCACATAGGCATCGCGGACCTGACCGCTCAGGGTGAAGAAGGTGTCGTCCGACATGTGCATTTCGCTCTTGGCGGCGCGCTCGGCGCGGCGGGGATTGGACATGGCAAGGCTCCCTTTTCAGGCCAGCGCTCGCTGGCCCATCAGATGGTTGGATTGTTGGAGACCGTCAGCCGAACAGATGATTGAGCCAGTACCCCATCGTGATCAGCGCGGCCAGGGAGCCCCCTGCCCATAGCGCGACCCGGAAGATGGTCGTCAGGATCTGCCATCGATTCAGCCCATGCGGTTCCCCTCCCATGGTTGCCAGAATCCGGTTACCCAATTGGCGCAAACGACCCTTTTCCTGCCGCTCTGCACCAGCCGGGATGTCGCCGGTCCGGGTCGGCCTGTTTGGTGCCGACGCCTCCTTCTCACCCGCCATCGCCGGTTCAACAAGCGGCTCCGGCTTTAATTCAAATTGCTTGAATTGCGTATTTTTCTCGGCCTCCACCAATATCCGGGCCGCTTCGCGCCGATCCTTCGCGCCCAGCGCCACGGTCGCGCGGTAGACATATTGATCGACCGTACCGGGAGTCAGCGATGTGCGCTGCGCGATCTGCTTGGAGGTATAGCCCTGTGCCACCAGCCGCAGGCATGCCCGCTGATTATCGTCCAGACTGGCAACCGCATTCGACATTCCAACCCCTCTGATCGTCCACAGGGAATCATGCCCCGGAACGGATGTAAACTTCTTCTATGATCAATTTTTATGATGCCGGCCAAGCCGTTGATTTATATTAGATACCCTTCATCCATATCGATGAGACGAAAAAGGCGACGCCAGCGGGCATCGCCTGTTTCCGTTAGGGAATCCAGTCATGACATGACTCGACCCGCCATCGCTGCAATCGGAACCCCGGATAGCGCCCCGAAAGGCGCCGCCTACAGTTCCAGGCCGATCAGCGTTCCGCTGCCGATCCGGTCGACATAGCGCTTGCCATCGACCTCCAGCCAGTCCGGCGTCACCTCCAGCCGGCGCCCGTTGATCGTGGTGCGCAGATGCTCGACCGCGATCCGGTTGCGCGCCACGATACGCAGCACGCACAAGCCATCGCCGCGCGCGGCCATCATCGAATAGCGGTCGCCACGCAGCAGGAAATGCCAGCTTCCGTCATGCGGCTTCCATTCATTGCCATCGATCACCTGCATCGGCGTGCCGTCCGCCGCGCCCAGCCGCACGCTGATCCGCGTCGCCCCCATCGACCGGCGCGGTGGCGCGAAGATCAGGATCGGTTCGCCGTCCAGCGTGATGGGAATCGGCGTGTCGCGCAGCAGCCGCGATCCACCGACGATGAGTTGCGGCAATTCGTTGGAGAAAGGCAGGCGATCGCGCGCAAAGTGGCGCTGGCGCACCACCGGATTGGCATGGAAGCTGTGGACCTGATTCGCGGTCAGCCGCCCCTCTTCCACCAATCCATGGCAGGTGGGGCAAAGCAGCGTCGCCCCCGGCCCGTCAGGCAGCCCCAGATAGCGATAGATGGTCACGCCGCAGCGGACACAGGCAAAGCCACAGGCCTGCCGGATCTCGGCTCGCTGATCAGCCGTCAGTTCCGGCAACAGCGGCATTACGCGCAAACCCACCATCTAGGCGCCCCTTATCTCGCGCCGCCCGCCTGATGCGGATCGACGTTGCTTGTTCCTGGCGTCCTCGTGCGGGTGGAAAGCTCTGCCGGCTCCTGGGCTCCTATTGGTTAAAATAAATGCGCCCAAGTCAAGGGCCTAGACATTATGTTCGACAAGAAACTGCGGACAAGTGCGCCTTTTCCTTGCGCACGACCTCACATCGGCCGGTCAGCGCTGGGGCAGAAGATCCAGGTTGCGCGCCGCCGCGATCGCCCGGATACGGCCCGGTCGCGGCATGTTGCGAACTGCAATTTCCGCTACGTCACCGGCGCTGAACAGCTCGACATTGCCGACGTCGAACAGACGCTGGCCCAGCGTCTGGGTGATGCGCACGCTGCGAATGCTGCTCAGCGCGATCTCGGTCCGCTGCTTCGCCAGCAGCCCCCGCTCCAGCAGCACCTCCCGTTCGCTCAGCGCCAGCCGCTCGCCCTTGTGCAGCACCCACCACACACCGATCGCCAGAATGCCAACCACCGATATCAGCAGCAGCAGGAACAGAAAGGGATGCGCCCGGACCATCGCCGGATGCTCGTCATATAGCCATGGTTCGCTCACGCCGTCTCCCTCGTCTGGCTCCAGCGGTTTTTCACCATGGCCCCGCTCCAGCGTCAAGGCATCGCCCGGCCTGGCACGCTGCCGGCACTGTGGTTAACCAAAAATTTCCCAATATTTGCATATAATAGCACCCGATTGGGGATGAATCATGGCCTATAGCCTTCATGATATTGGTGACGAAGACCAGGACCGGTCCGGCCATTGGCTCAATGAAAAACAGGACGAGCGCCGGGCCATCATGCCATTGCGCCTCATCCTCATCGCCCTGCTGATGGGGGCGCTGCTGCTGGTCCTGATGCGCCATGTGCTGCCTGCTACGTCGGCGCCAGCCACGCCAGCAGCTGAAGCCCCTGCCACCATTTCCGTCCGCTTTGCCGCCTGTGAAGACCTCGATGGCCAGGCCTGCGTCCTGTCGAATGATAGCTATGCCTATCAGGGCCGCCGCTACCATCTCGCCGACATCAGCGCACCGCGACTCGAGGGCGCCGCCTGCCCGCAGGAGGCCGCACTCGCCCGCGCCGGCCGCACCGCGTTGCAGGGCATGATGAATGGCGGCAGCTTCGAAGCCCACCCCGACCCGGCAGACAGCGATCCGGACGCGCGCATTCTGGTCCGCGACGGCGTCTCGCTCGGCCAACTGCTCATCCTCAAACATTATGCCCAACCCTGGTCGAACCGGCCGATCGACTGGTGTGCGCACTGAGGCCTGTCCTACATATAACCATATAGGTTATATGACAGACATGAGCTCGATCCCGTCACCCCCTTCGCCCTGGCCGACATCGCCTGATGCTGCGGCCGCTGCCCCAACCCAGCCCAATGCCCTGGTCGATTTCCAGCCCGTCCCCCGGCGCGGTCGGCACGATGGCTGGACCGTGGCGCGACAACGCATCTTCATCGCGGCACTGGCCGATTCCGGCTCGGTCACCCATGCCGCGGCCCAGGCCGGCAAATCGACCGTCTCCGCCTATCAGTTGCGCCGCGCGCGCAATGCGGAATCCTTTGCCGCCGCCTGGCAGGCCGCACTGGATCAGGGCGTGCGCCGACTGGAGGATATCGCCATGGAGCGCGCCATCCATGGCGTCGAAGTGCCGGTCTACAGCTATGGCAAGCTGGTCGGCACCCGGCGGGTCTATAATGACCGGTTGCTGATGTTCCTGCTGCGGTGCCGCGCGCCCGATCGCTTCACCCCATTGTCGCCGGCGCATGCGAATCACAAGGCACTCACGCCCGATCCCAATAGCGGCCCCGGCAGCCCCGCAGCCATCGCTGCGGTCGAACGCGTCCGTCAGGAAATCCGGCGACGGCGCGCGCTGGCGGGCAATTAGCCCGACAATCAGAGCCTGAACGCCTGAGGCAGCGACATCTCGCGCATTCACGAAAATGTGATTCAGGCTCCATTCTTTGTTTTCAGGCCATGATTCAGAGGCCCTTTGAGAAAGTCGGTAGCAGCCCGCTACCGTACTGAAAAATCGCCCTTTCGCGATTTTTCCAATCAACTCTCAGACTGCAATCCGATTCATGCAGAACGACCGATGCCTTGGCCATCAACGAATAAACTGATTATGATGTTGCCTTACCTCGCCTGAAAATAAATAATGATGCGTTGATAATATTATATCAACTTCGTAATTTTCAGGCAAATACGGGGGCAAACCTGTGATAATATTACAAAAATATGCAAAGGTATCTGCATATATTTCAATAGCTCTAGCAGCAATTACGCCAGAAACATCATTTTCGAGTACACCCGTAACGATATCCAATTCCTCCGATGCCGAACTGAAGCGCCTCTTGAAGCAGGCCAGTGACGCCCGGCTTGACGCGGAAGACGCGCTGCGACGGGCCAAGGCAACAGAAGCCGAACTGAACAGACTTCTGTCGGACCGGAACGATGCTCCAGTCCTCGCCGCATCAGCTGCCCCCTCACCTCCTCCCCCATCACCGCAATCACCTGCAAGAATGGACTGCATTGTCGGCTATGCCGGCTGCGCAGGGGTTGCGCCCGGATATGATCTGATGGCCTATCCCTACAGGGACGGTGAAGACCGACCCCAATGGGCGGAGACCCGACTCACCAATTTCATCGAGACGGAGGCGCAGAAGAAGGGGAAGAAAAGGGAGATCAGCTTCGCCAGCATCGACCAGCCCTTCACCTCACGCATCTCGCTGGCCAAGGGGGATGAGGCAATGGATGCGCAATATAGCTTCCCCTTATCCCGACGCCGCATCTCTCAGGGCAATGGATTCCGACCGATAACCTCCAGCCTTGGCCTGGGCTTCTCCGCGGCCTTTGATCCCGACAACAAGAAGGTTGGCCTGATCGCCAGAAATGGCAGCTATTCGGACGATCAACTGGCGATCACATTGACCTTCGGTCGCCAGCGCTATCCAGTCATTCCCAGCCACGATGCGGAGAATTCCGCTGAGAGCCGGGCGAAGAATTTCGCCAACGCTTTGATCCGGCGCTGCGAAGAGGCGATGGCAGCCAAAACCGATCATTTCGATACCACATCAGCCAGACCGCTGGGATGCAGCGATACGGACCTGCTTGCCTGGTCCTTCGATCCCGACGCCACCGACCGTTACAAGGCCAATGTCGCCGCCTATAACCAGGCCTTCTGGGAACCGAGTGCCAAGGCCCTTCCCGAGCTTGGCTGGGGCTTCACTGCCACGATGGGGATGCAGAATTTCAAATATATCCTGCCCGACAGCTTTGCACCGGGTATTGTCATCGACCCGCAGACCCCCAAGCTGCTTAGCACATTGCTCGCCAAATCTGACGATGGGTCCAAACCCGATTTGGGTCAGCGCGAAGCGCGGCGCTTCTCGCCATCGCTGGGGGCTTATGCCTTCCGCCATTTCGAGGGGAAGGCCTGGCTGTTCGATGGCTTGCTGATCCGCCCCTCCGCCACGGTCGCGCGTCGCTGGGACATTGATGATGCGTTCAAAGCGCAGGAATATTGCGCCATCAAGCTTGCGACGATTGGCGAATGCAAGACATTCAATACCATGGCGCCGAAAGCCAATTGGTCGTTCGAGCCGGCCCTGAACATACGGACCCGGTTTGACCTCGGTTGGGGCAAGGACAATCTATCCCGTTATTTTGGAACGATCGGCCTGTCCCCGACCATCACCTATAATAGTCACAAGGACAGCTATCGTCTTGCGGCCCCCGTCTATCTTGCGGCCGACAAGGATGGCAACCTGACCGGCGGCATCCAATTCGCCCGCGATTGGGGCAATGCCAATCCCGATAAAAATGAAAGCGTGTGGTCGATCTTCCTCTCGACGGCGTTCAGCATGAACGGCGCGAAATAGACTGACGCCTGATCGCGCCCGACGCCATCCCGTCACAGGGACAAGGCGTCGGGCGCCATGTCATAACCTCAATTCTCGTCGCCCATGCGCAGCGCGGCGATGAAGGCTTCCTGCGGAATCTGGACGCTGCCATATTCGCGCATCCGCTTCTTGCCTTCCTTCTGCTTCTCCAGCAGCTTCTTCTTGCGGGTGATGTCGCCGCCATAGCATTTCGCCGTGACGTCCTTGCGCATCGCCGCGATGGTCTCGCGCGCGATCACCTTGCCGCCGATCGCCGCCTGGATCGGGATCTTGAACAGGTGGCGGGGGATCAGATCCTTCAGGCGCTCGCACATATGGCGGCCGCGCGCTTCGGCGGCGCTGCGGTGGACGATCATCGACAGCGCATCGACCGGCTCGTTGTTGACGAGGATGCTCATCTTGACGAGGTCGCCCTCGCGCGTGCCGATCTGATGATAGTCGAACGACGCATAGCCACGACTGATGCTCTTCAAGCGATCATAGAAGTCGAACACCACTTCGTTGAGCGGCAGTTCATAGGTCACCTGGGCGCGGCCGCCGACATAGGTGAGGTTCTTCTGGATGCCGCGACGATCCTGGCAGAGCTTCAGGATCGAGCCGAGATACTCGTCGGGGCAATAGATCACCGCCTCGATCCAGGGCTCCTCGATCATCTCGATATGATTGGGATCGGGCATGTCGGCCGGATTGTGCAGGTGAAGGGTGCGACCATCCTTCATATGCATCTCATAGACCACCGACGGCGCCGTGGTGATCAGGTCCAGATCATATTCGCGGCTCAGCCGCTCCTGGATGATTTCCAGGTGAAGGAGGCCGAGGAAGCCGCAGCGGAAGCCGAAGCCGAGCGCGGCTGAAGTTTCCATCTCGAACGAGAAGCTGGCGTCGTTGAGGCGCAGCTTCGAGATGGATTCGCGCAATTTCTCGAAATCATTGGCGTCGACCGGGAACAGGCCGCAGAACACCACCGGCTGCACTTCCTTGAAGCCCGGCAGCGGCTTGGCGGCGCCATTCTTCACCGTGGTGATCGTGTCGCCGACGCGGGTCTGGGCGATTTCCTTGATCTGCGCGGTGATGAAGCCGATCTCGCCGGCGGCGAGTTCGGGCAGCGCCTCGATCTTGGGGCGCATGCAGCCGACGCGATCGATCAGATGTTCGGTGCCGCCGATCATGAACTTGATCGCCTGGCCCTTCTTGATGACGCCGTTGACGACGCGCACCAGGATGACGACGCCCAGATAGGGATCATACCAGCTATCGACCAGCATCGCTTCCAGCGGCGCGTTGCGGTCGCCCTTGGGCGGCGGGATCTTGGTGACGATCGCTTCCAGGATATCGTCGATGCCGATGCCCGACTTGGCGCTGGCCAGCACCGCTTCCGACGCGTCGAGGCCGATCACTTCCTCGATTTCCGCGCGCACCTTTTCCGGCTCGGCGGCGGGCAGGTCGATCTTGTTCAGGACGGGCACGATCTCATGGTCATGCTCGATCGACTGATAGACGTTGGCCAGCGTCTGCGCTTCCACGCCCTGCGCGGCGTCGACGACCAGCAACGCGCCCTCGCACGCGGCCAGCGACCGCGACACTTCATAGGCGAAGTCGACATGGCCCGGCGTGTCCATGAGATTGAGCTCATAGGTCTCGCCATTCTTTGCGGTATAGTCGAGGCGCACGGTCTGCGCCTTGATCGTGATCCCGCGTTCCTTTTCGATGTCCATGTTATCAAGGACTTGCGCGCTCATCTCGCGGTCGGTCAGGCCGCCGGTGCGCTGGATCAGGCGATCGGCCAGCGTCGACTTGCCATGGTCGATATGCGCAATGATCGAAAAGTTTCGGATATGGGACAGGTCGGTCATCGGCGCCCGATAGCAGCAGTTTCAGGCGCTGTCAGCAGGATCGCGCATGCCGGTGTGCGGACATGACACTATCCTGCCACTATGATAGGCTCCTGAAAAATACCCGGGTCGCACGACATTCTCTCGATCAGACAGAAACGGGGTTAAGAAAAATGCGTGTATTGAAGATGCTGACTGCAGCTGCGGTCTGCCTTGGCTCAACCGCACCGCTCGCCATGGCCGCCGGAAAGGGCTCGTCGGCTCGCCAGGAACAGTCGCGGAAACAGGCGGAAATCCCGCACTGCACCAAGCGACTGGGCACCGTCGCGATCGTCGAGCCCGACAATCAGTGGTGGCGCGAACTCAATCTGGGCAGCCCCGAGGCGATCCTGAAGATTTTCGTCCAGCAATCGGGCTGTTTCGGCCTCGTCAATCGTGGCCGTTCCATGGCGAACCGCAACATGGAACGCGCCATGGCCGACAATGGCGAGTTGCAGGCCGGCAGCAATCTGGGCCGCGGCCAGGTGAAGGCGGCGGATTATTTCCTAGAACCCGACATCGTCTCCTCCAACCGCAATAGCGGTGGCAATTCGCTGGGCGGCGTACTGGGCGGCTTCATGGGTGGTAGCACCTGGGGCCGGATCGCCGGCGGCATCAACGTCAAGAAGAGCGAGGCCAATGTCACGCTTTCGGTCGTTAATGCCCGCACCACCGAGGAAGAGGCGCTGACCGAAGGCTATGCCCGCAAGTCTGACCTCAGCTTCAATGCCAGTGGCGGTTCGAGCTGGTGGGGTGGTTTCGCCGGTGCAGGCGGCGGCGGTTACCAGAATACCGAAATCGGTCAGGTGATCGTACTCGCCTATCTCGACGCCTATACCAAGCTGGTGACCCAGTTGGGTGGCCTGCCCGACAATGCGGCGGCGGCAGCACCGGTCGCGCAATAAGAATGATAAGGGGCGTTGCTGCATATAGCAGCGCCCCTATCCGCTGGGTGCTGTTTCCGCGATGGCGGCGGGCGCCCGTCGCCGTTTCTTCCACCAGCGCAGGATGATCTCCCCCGCCGGTCGCTCGACCAGGCGGTTGATCAGCGTGCCAAGCGTCAGCGCGACGAGGAAGGCGGCGGCAAAGCCGATCCAGGGACTGTAGCCGGCCCTGGCGATTTCCAGCATGATGACGAAACCGACATGCTGGTGGATCAGGTAGAAACTGTAGCTGATCCCGCCCATCCAGACGAGCGGCCGGATCGCCAGGAAGCGCAGATGATTGCGGATCAGCGCTGCGAAGGTCGCCATCAGCACAAGACCGACAATGCTCACGTCCCATGTTTCCATGGTCGCGATCGATAGCAGGGCGAGCGCGGCATAGGGGGCCTGCTGCTGCCAGCTGCGTTGCCCAGCCCATATGCGGTAGGCCAGCATGCCGATGATGAAGAAGGGCGTATAGCGCAGCACCAGCAGCATCACGACCCGTTCGGGCACGATGTCGGGCCAGAGCTGCATGACCCAGCGCAGGATCAGCCAGACCACCAGCGTCGGTTCCAGATGCCGCAGGCCGATCCATTTCCAGATCGAGACCATGCAGAAATAGAAGGCGATCTCCACCGTCAGCGTCCAATAGGCGCCATCCACTTCGGGAATGAAGGCAAAGCCCTGGAGCATCGTCAGATTGGCGAGAATCGCAAAGGGGCCGACCAGCAACTGGGTTGCCTGCGCCAGATATTCGATCGACAGCGTCACCAGCATCGCCACCAGATAGGCGGGGTATAGACGGGCGAAGCGGTTGACGATGAAGTCGGCGACCGTGCCGATCCGATCCAGCGTGAAGAAGATCGCAAAGCCGGAAATGGTGAAGAACAGCAGCACGCGGTAATTGCCGCCGGGGAAGCTGAAGGGCACATGGCTGGCCTGCGGGAACAGCTCATGGAAGCGGGTCGAATAATGGAAGACCAGCACGCACAAGGCGCCGATCCCGCGCAACGCGTCCAGCTCCGTCAGCCTTGTCCGCTTCGGCTTCGTTTCGACCATGATGCTTCATAGCAATGATGGAGCAACGAATGGGATATTTTCTTGGTTAATGTCCCAGCGATCTATGGCGAATGATGGCCGGGCAATCCCGTTCTGGAACGACTGCCACCCGATCAGCGTGCGTGGGTGTCCGCGACTCGTTTCAACCCGTCGAGTTGCTCCACCAGCACCTTGTCGACGATCGGCGCAATCGGCGCCAGGCCACCGCGCATATAGCCGCCCACCGAATAGCTCAGGGTCACGCGGCTACCGCCCGGCGCGGCCGCAATGGCGAAGTCCAGCACGCCGGTCACCGCTTCGCTCTGCAGCGGCCCCAGAGCGCCGCTCAGGCGCAATCGCTGGCCTGGCGCGGCATAGATGACCCGCGCATGTTCGATGCTGCCTGAGGCCCCTTTGCCGCCCTTGTCGGGAAGGGTCTCGCAGAAGCAGCCTCCGGCCTTCGCCTCCAGCACCATGTTGCGCGCATCGCCGCTATAGGTGTGGGCGCTGTTCCACCAGCGCCCCGGCTCTGCCAGCAGCGCATAGGCCGCGTCGGGCGCCACCGCCACGTCTACGCTCGCCTGCACGACAAAGCCGGCATCGCTGCTGGCAACCACCCCACCCTGTCCGGGTGCGGCCGCCAGCGCCATGCCGGCGCCTGTCAGTATCGATCTGATTGGATAGGCCATGTCCCCTCCCCGCCTTGTCGTCGGGGAGGGAGAATAGCTCAGGCCGGAACGCCGTCCAAGATGGCGACGATCGCGCCGCTGACGTCGTTCATGTCGGCCATGCCGTCGACGCGGCTGACGATGCCGCGCGCTTCGTAGATCGGCAGGATCGGTGCGGTCTTGGCACGATATTCGGCCATGCGGGTGCGCACCGTTTCCTCATTGTCATCCGGACGACGCTTGAACTCATGCCCGCCGCACTTGTCGCAGGTACCCTCGACCTTGGGCTGCTTGAAGGCGTCATGATAGCCTTCGCCGCAGGTCGCGCAGGTGAAGCGGCCGGTGATGCGCTCGACCAGCGCATCCTCGTCCACTTCCAGCTCGATCACATGATCGAGCGTGCGGCCGCGATCGGCCAGGATGGTGTCGAGCGAATGGGCCTGTGCCTCGGTCCGCGGATAGCCGTCGAAGATCACGCCGGTATCGGCCGACAGCGCATCGAGCGCTTCGCCGATGATGCCCGACACGACCTCGTCCGGCACCAGCGAACCCGATTCCATCAGCGCCTTGGCCTGCAGGCCGACCGGAGTCCCCGCCTTGACCGCAGCGCGCAGCATGTCGCCGGTCGACAGCTGAACCATGCCACGGCTGTCGACGAGCCGCGTGGCCTGGGTGCCCTTGCCGGCACCCGGAGGACCAAGCAGAATGATATTCATTGCGCGCATTCTCCCCTTATTCTTGCGCTAGCCTGTCTGCGCCCCCTTAGCGCAGACGGCCCTTCAGCTTCGCCTTCTTGATCAGATCCCCATATTGATGGGCAAGCAGATGGCTCTGGATCTGGGTCACGGTATCGACCGTAACATTGACCACGATCAGCAGGCTAGTCCCACCAAGGTAGAAGGGAATTCCCGCCCGGGCGATGGCAAATTCCGGCACCAGACAGATGAAGGCCAGATAGGCGGCACCGATCACGGTGATCCGGGTCAGGACATAATCGAGATAATTCTCGGTATTCTTGCCCGGACGGATGCCCGGAATGAAGCCGCCATTGCGCTTCAGATTGTCGGCCGTCTCTTCCGGATTGAACACCACGGCGGTGTAGAAGAAGCAGAAGAAGACGATGCCCAGGCCATAAAGGGCCATGTAGAAGGGGCTGCCGTGCGACAGATATTGGTTGATCGTCAGCACGATGCTGCTCCAGCGGCTGTCGTCGTCCGCCTTCACGCCCATGAACTGCGAGATGGTCAGCGGCAGCAGCAGCAGCGAGCTGGCGAAGATCGGCGGGATCACGCCGGCGGTGTTGACCTTCAGCGGCAGATGGCTGCGATCGGCCTGCATCAGGCCCTGGCGCGTCTGGCGCTTGGGATACTGGATCAGCACCCGGCGCTGCGCGCGCTCCATGAAGCAGATGAAGGCAATCAGACCAAAGCCCAGCACGACGACGAGGAAGATGACCAGGCCCGAGATCGAGCCTTCGCTGCCCGACTTGAACAGGTTGCTCAGCGTCACCGGCAGCTGGGCAACGATACCGGCCATGATGATCAGGCTGGTGCCGTTGCCGATGCCGCGCGAGGTGATCTGCTCACCCAGCCACAGCAGGAACATGGTGCCGCCGATCAGCGAGATGATCGCCGAGACGACGAACAGCATGCCGGGGTCCACCACCACGCCCTGCGCCTGCCAGTTTGCGGCGGCGGCGTAGCCCTGCACGGCGGTCAGGCCGACGGTGCCATAGCGTGTATATTGGTTCAGCTTCTTGCGGCCGCTCTCGCCTTCCTTCTTGATCGCCGCGAGCTGCGGCGAGAGGGAGGCGGCCAGCTGCACCACGATCGACGCGGTGATATAGGGCATGATGCCGAGCGTGATGAGGCTCGCACGCGACAATGCACCACCCGAGAAGGTGTTGAAGATGTCGAGGATGCCACCGGCCGACTTCTGCGACCAGGCCGCGAGCGCGGTGGGATCGATACCCGGCAGCGGCACGAAGCTGAGGAAGCGGAAGACGATCAGCGCGCCGAGGGTGAACCACAGGCGCTTCTTGAGGTCGGTCGCCTGGCTGAACTTCGCGAGGCTGAGATTGGATGCGAGCTGGTCGGCTCTCGATGCCATTGTGGCTGCCCTTCAAATCATTCTTGCCGGAGCCGTCGGGCTCCGTGGCGGAATCGCTACCCCCTTAGCGGGGCGGGAAGACCATGTCGAACGGGAGTTGCCGCCGTTGCGACGAACATATGCTCCCCCCGATACACATAGCCCCGCCAACCCATATCGGGCAGCGGGGCCGTGCTTGCAAGTCTCGGGCGAGACTTAGGCCTTGGCGGCCTTCTTGGCGGCAAGGGCGGTGCCCTTCTTCGCCTTGGCCTTCTCGGCTGCGGGGACGACTTCGATCACGTCCAGCTTGCCACCGGCCTTGGCGACCGCTTCGACGGCGCTCTTCGAGGCACCGGCGACCAGGAAGCCGACCTTGGCGGTCAGTTCGCCCTTGGCGAGAACGCGGACGCCATCCTTGCCACCACGGGCCAGGTTGACTGCCTTCAGCGCGGCATGGTCGATGACGGCAGCGGCGTCCAGCTTGCCGGCGTCGATCGCGGCCTGCACTTCACCCAGGTTCACGATCGCATAATCGTTGGCGAAGATGTTGTTGAAGCCGCGCTTCGGGATGCGCATGTGGAGCGGCATCTGGCCACCCTCGAAGCCGTTGATGCTGACGCCCGAGCGTGCCTTGGCACCCTTCTGGCCGCGACCGGCGGTCTTGCCCTTGCCCGAGCCGATGCCGCGGCCGACGCGCATACGACCCTTGCGGGCACCGGCATTGTCGTTGATTTCGTTCAGTTTCATGTTCGCACTCGCTTTCGCTTTTGTCGCGCTGATCCCGTGCGGGATCATCTAAAGGAAGCGCCCGTTAGCGCTTCCGCTGAAAAAACGAAAGAGGGGTTTCCCCCTCTTTCGCTTCATTTCGTCGGATCGAAAGGGCTTAGCCCTCGACCACTTCCACCATGTGGGGGAGCTTCTTGATGGCACCGCGGACTTCCGCCGTGTCTTCCAGCTCGACCACGCGATGCATCTTGCCAAGGCCCAGGCCGATCAGAATCTTCTTCTGGCTTTCGGGGCGACGGATCGGCGAACCGATCTGCTTGATCTTGATCTTCGCCATGTCAGTTACTCCGCAATCGCTTCGGCGTCAGCCTGCGCGACTTCGGCCGAGGCACCACCGCGACGCAGAAGGTCAGCGACCTTCTTGCCACGACGCTGCGCCACCGACTTGGGGCTGGTCTGCTCGCCCAGCGCCGCGAAGGTCGCACGGATCATGTTGTAGGGGTTCGAGGTGCCGTTCGACTTGGTCACGACGTCAGCGACGCCGAGGCTTTCGAACACGGCGCGCATCGGACCGCCGGCGATGATGCCGGTACCGGCCGGAGCCGAACGGACAGTCACCTTGCCAGCACCGAAGTGGCCGAGGCCGTCATGGTGCAGGGTGCGGCCTTCCTTCAGCGGAACGCGAACCATGGCCTTCTTGGCCGAAGCGGTCGCCTTGCTGATGGCTTCAGGCACTTCGCGCGCCTTGCCATGACCGAAACCGGCGCGGCCCTTGCCGTCGCCGACGACGACCAGAGCAGCGAAACCGAAGCGCTTACCGCCCTTGACGGTCTTCGAGACGCGGTTGATGTGAACCAGCTTCTCGATCAGCTCTTCGCCCTGTTCCTCGTCACGGTTGCCGCCACGGCGGTCGTCGCGACGGCCACGGCCGCCACGCTCGCCACGGTTGCGGTCACCGCCACGGCCACGGCCACGGCCGGGACCACGACCTTCGGTCTGAGCCTCGGCACCCTCGACGGGCGCGACGACTTCGTTGGTGTTTTCGTCAGCCATGATCAGAACTCCAGCCCGCCTTCACGGGCGGCATCGGCCAGCGCCTTGACGCGGCCATGGAACAGGAAGCCACCGCGGTCGAACACGACCTTGGTGACGCCGGCCGCCGTAGCAGCGGCAGCGACGCGCTTGCCGACATCGGCAGCGGCTTCGGAAGAGGCGCCGGTCTTGCCCAGAGCCTTCGAGCCAACATCCTTGTCCAGGGTCGAAGCGGCGGCGACGGTGGTACCGGCGACGTCGTCGATGATCTGGGCGTAGATGTGACGGCCCGAACGATGGACGCTGAGGCGCGGGCGGGTGCCCGAAACAGCCTTGAGCGCGGTGCGAACGCGGCGACGACGCCGCGCGAAGAGGGAAAGCTTAGCCATCTTACTTCTTCTTCCCTTCCTTGCGGAAGATGAATTCGCCGGCGTACTTGATACCCTTGCCCTTATAGGGTTCGGGCTTGCGCCAGCGGCGGATCTCGGCGGCGACCTGGCCTACCTGCTGCTTGTCGATGCCGCTGATCTCGACCGTGGTGTTATCCGGGGTCTTGATCTCGATGCCTTCCGGAATCTCGAAATCGACGTCGTGGCTGTAGCCGAGCTGCAACTTCAGGGTCTTGCCCTGCGAGTTCGCACGGTAGCCGACACCGGTGATCAGCAGCTTCTTCGAGAAGCCCTGGGTCACGCCGGTGATCAGGTTCTGGATCAGGGTACGCTGCATGCCCCAGAAAGCGCGCGCGCGCTTGCCGTTGTTGGCGGGCTTTACAGCGATGCTGCCTTCTTCGACGGTGTAGGTCACTTCGTCGGCCAGCGGCATGGCGAGGGTGCCCTTGGGCCCCTTCACCGACAGCTGACCGTCAGCGATCGACGCGGTCACGCCCGCAGGCACGGTGACCGGCTTCTTGCCAGTGCGGCTCATCAGAACACCTCCGCCAGCACTTCGCCGCCGACATTCTGTTCACGCGCTTCGGCGTCGGACAGAACGCCCTTGGGCGTCGAGACAATGGTGATGCCCAGGCCGTTGCGGATCACCGGCAGTTCCTTGGAACCGGAATAAACGCGGCGACCAGGCTTGGACACGCGGGCAACATGCTTGATCGCAGGCTGGCCCTCGAAATACTTCAGCTCGATGCGCAGGCCGGGGTGATTGCCGAGGGTTTCCTCGGAATAACCACGGATATAGCCTTCGCGCTGCAGCACGTCGAGCACGCGGGCACGGAGCTTGCTGGCGGGGGACACAACGCTGTCCTTCTTCGCCTGCTGCCCGTTACGGATGCGGGTGAGCATATCACCCAGGGGATCGGTCAATGCCATCTCAAATGATCCTTACCAGCTCGACTTGGTGACGCCGGGGATCAGGCCCTTGTTGGCCAGATCACGCAGCTGCACGCGGCAGAGACGGAATTTGCGGTAGTAAGCGCGCGGGCGGCCCGTCAGTTCGCAGCGGTTGCGAATGCGGGTCGGGTTGCCGTTGCGGGGGACTTCCGCCATCTTCAGACGCGCAATCAGACGCTCGGTGTCGTCGAGAGCGGTATCGGCTGCGATCGCCTTGAGCTTCGCATAACGGCCGGCATACTTCTTCACCAGCTTCTTGCGGCGCTCGTTCTTGTTGATCGAACTCAGTTTCGCCATGACTTAAGTTCTCTTCCTTAGCTTAAGCGTTGGGAGAGAAGCGGGGCCTGTTAGGCCGCCTGCTTCTCTTCAATCGGGAAGGGGAAGCCGAAGAGGCGCAGCAGTTCGCGCGCTTCGTCGTCAGTCTTCGCCGTGGTGGTCACGATGATGTCCATGCCACGCACCTTGTCGATGCGGTCATAGTTGATCTCGGGGAAGATGATCTGCTCCTTGATACCGAAGGCATAGTTGCCACGGCCGTCGAAGCTCTTCGGGTTGAGACCACGGAAGTCGCGCACGCGCGGCAGGGCAATGTTGATCAGGCGATCAAGGAATTCATACATGCGCTCGCGGCGCAGCGTGACCTTGGCACCGATCGGCATGCCTTCACGCAGCTTGAACTGCGCGATCGACTTCTTCGCCTTGGTGATGACCGGCTTCTGGCCGGCGATCAGTTCCATTTCCTCGGCGGCCGAAGTGACCTTCTTCTTGTCCTGCGTGGCTTCACCGACGCCCATGTTGAGCGTGATCTTCTCGATCTTCGGGATTTCCATCACATTCTTGTAGCCGAACTTCTCGACCATCGCCTTCACGATGGCGTCGTCGTAGATCGACTTCGAGCGCGGAATATACTTGTCGGCCATTACAGCACCTCACCGGACTTGACGGCGACGCGGACCTTCTTGCCGTCGCGGTCCTCGAAACGGACGCGGGTCGGCTTGCCATCCTTGTCGGCGACAGCGACGTTCGAAATGTGCATCGGGGCCGGCTTGCGGTCGATGCCACCCTGCGGGTTCGACTGGTCGGGCTTGCGATGCTTCGCATGCACGTTGATGCCTTCGACCAGGACCTTGTCGTCCTTGGGCATCACCTGGAGGACGGCGCCGGTACGGCCCTTGTCCTTGCCAGCCAGGACGACGACCTTGTCGCCCTTCTTGATCTTAGCAGCGCTCATTACAGCACCTCGGGAGCGAGCGAGATGATCTTCATGTGCTTCTTGGCGCGCAGTTCGCGAACGACCGGGCCAAAGATACGGGTGCCGATCGGCTCCTCGTTCTTGTTGATAAGCACAGCGGCATTGCCGTCGAAGCGAATCACGCTGCCATCAGCGCGACGCACGTCCTTGGCGGTGCGCACGATGACGGCGCGATGCACGTCACCCTTCTTCACCTTACCGCGCGGAGCAGCTTCCTTGACGGAGACGACAATGATGTCGCCCACGCCGGCGAAACGCCGCTTCGAGCCGCCCAGCACCTTGATGCACTGGACGCGCTTGGCGCCGCTGTTGTCCGCGACGTCAAGATTGGATTGCATCTGGATCATGGATCCGGTTCCTTCTTATTTGGCCTACCGGGACTATCCCGGCGGTTCCGAATTTCGTGAGTCGACCCGGTGAATCGAAATGCACGAAGCGCGGGCCTGTACCTCCTCCCGAAGGAAAAGGCCAGCCCCGCGTCCGAACTTTTTCGACTCTAGAGTCGGTGACTGCCCTTAGGCCGCCGATTCCGGCGACTTGTGGGTGTCCACACGCTCGATGACCTTCCAGGTCTTGAGCTTGGAAATCGGAGCGGTCTCTTCGATACGGACCGTTTCGCCTTCCTTGTAGACATTGCCCTCGTCATGGGCATGGTACTTCTTCGACCGGCGGATGATCTTGCCGTAGAGCGCATGCTTAACCTTGCGCTCCACGCGAACCACCACCGTCTTGTCGGTCTTGTCGGAAACCACCGTTCCCGTCAGCACGCGCTTGGGCATCGTGTGTTTCCTTTACTTCGCGGCCGAGCGCGAACGCTCGGTCTGCAGGGTCTTGATCTGCGCGATCGAACGACGGACTTCACGAACGCGGCTGGGCTTTTCCAGCTGGTTGGTGGCCGCCTGGAAACGCAGATTGAACTGCTCGCGCTTCAGGTTGTTCAGCTCGGTCGACAGCTCGTCGTCCGACTTGGTCTTGAGGTCTGCAACGTTGGCCACAGCTTAACCCTCCAGGTGCGAGGTGTCGCCGAGGCGGGCAACGACCTTCGTCTTGATGGGCAGCTTCATCGCGGCGCGCGAGAAGGCCTCTGCTGCGAGCGGACCGGGAACGCCGTCCAGTTCGAACAGGATACGGCCGGGAGCGACGCGAGCCGCCCAATATTCGACCGAACCCTTGCCCTTGCCCTGGCGGACTTCAGCCGGCTTCTTGGTGACCGGAACGTCGGGGAACACGCGGATCCACAGACGACCCTGACGGCGCAGGTGGCGCTGGATCGCGCGGCGAGCCGCTTCGATCTGGCGCGCGGTGATCCGCTCGGGCTCCAGAGCCTTGAGACCATAGGCGCCGAAGTTCAGCGCAGTGCCGCCCTTCGCATCGCCCTTGATCCGACCCTTGAAGGTCTTGCGGAACTTCATCTTCTTCGGTTGCAGCATGACGCTATTACCTTCTTATTCTCAGCGCGCCGGGCGCACGCCGGAGGTCTGAGCCTCCAGCATCAGCCGGTCGGTAGCCATCGGATCATGGCCGAGGATCTCGCCCTTGAAGATCCAGACCTTGATGCCGCAAACGCCATAGGCGGTGTGCGCCGTGGCTTCGGCATAGTCGACGTTCGCACGCAGGGTGTGCAGCGGAACGCGGCCTTCACGATACCATTCGACACGCGCGATCTCCGCGCCGCCCAGACGGCCGCCGCAGGTGATCTTGATGCCTTCGGCGCCCAGACGGAGAGCCGACTGCACCGCACGCTTCATGGCGCGACGGAAGGCAACGCGGCGTTCCAGCTGGTCGGCGATGCCCTGTGCGACGAGCTTCGAATCGATTTCCGGCTTGCGGATTTCGACGATGTTCAGCGACACGTCCGACGAGGTGAAGGCACCCAGCTTCTTGCGAAGCTTTTCGATGTCTGCACCCTTCTTGCCGATGATGACACCGGGACGGGCAGCGTAGATCGACACGCGGCACAGCTTGGCCGGACGCTCGATCACGACCTTCGAGATCGCGGCCTGCGGCAGGTTCTTCATGATGTACTGGCGGATCTTGAGATCTTCCAGCAGCAGGCGACCATAGTCGGCGCCTTCGGCGAACCAGCGGCTGTCCCAGGTACGGTTGATCTGCAGACGCAGACCGATCGGGTTGCTCTTGTGACCCATGTGCTTACGCCTCCGCTTCTTCGCCAGCTTCACGCACGACGATGCGCACGCGGCTGAAGGGCTTGAGGATCCGGGTCGACTTGCCGCGGCCGCGAGCGTGGAAGCGCTTCAGGGTGAAGCTCTTGCCCACCGATGCTTCCGCGACGACCAGGGCGTCGACGTCCAGATTGTGGTTGTTTTCCGCGTTGGCGATGGCCGAAGCCAGCACCTTGCGCACGTCGACAGCCATCGCCTTCTTCGAGAAGGCGAGGATGTTGAGCGCGTCCTCGACCTTGCGGCCGCGGATCAGCGTGGCGACCAGGTTCAGCTTCTGGGCCGAACCACGGATCTGCGTGCCGACGGCGAGCGCTTCATTGTCGGCGACGCGACGGGGAGCCTTTTCCTTGCTCATTAGCGCTTGCCCTTCTTGTCGGCAGCGTGACCGGGGAAGAAGCGGGTCGGAGCGAATTCGCCCAGCTTGTGACCCACCATATCCTCGTTCACGAGAACCGGAACATGCTTGCGGCCGTTATAGACGTTGAACGTCAGGCCAACGAACTGCGGCAGGATGGTCGAACGGCGCGACCAGGTCTTGATCGGACCCGAGCGGCCATTGCTTTCCTGCGCGACTTCCGCCTTCTTCAGAAGGCTGAGGTCCACGAACGGACCTTTCCAGACGGAACGAGCCATCTCGCTTACCTCTTCTTCTTCGCGTGGCGGCTACGGATGATGAACTTGTCCGTTGCCTTGTTGTGACGGGTGCGCGCACCCTTGGTCGGCTTGCCCCACGGGGTGACCGGGTGACGGCCGCCCGAGGTCCGGCCTTCACCACCACCATGCGGGTGATCGACCGGGTTCTTCGCAACACCGCGCGTCAGAGGACGGATGCCGTTCCAACGGTTGCGGCCAGCCTTGGCAAGGTTGGTGTTGCCATTGTCGGGGTTCGACACGGCGCCAACGGTGCCCATGCAGTCCGAACGGATGTAGCGCTGCTCACCCGACGACAGACGCACCATGACCATGCCACGGTCGCGACCGACCAGCTGGGCATAGGTGCCTGCCGAACGGCAGAGCTGTGCGCCCTTGCCCGGCTTCATCTCGATGTTGTGGATGATCGTGCCGACCGGCATCTGACCCAGTTCCATCGCATTGCCCGGCTTCACGTCGGTCTTCTTGCCCGCGATGACCTTGTCACCGGGCGCCAGACGCTGCGGCGCAATGATGTACGCCTGCGTGCCGTCGGGATAGTTGACCAGCGCGATGAAGGCGGTGCGGTTGGGGTCATATTCCAGACGCTCGACCGTACCTTCAACGTCCCACAGGCGACGCTTGAAGTCGATGATACGATAGCGCTGCTTGTGACCGCCACCGATACCACGCGAAGTGACATGGCCCTTATTGTTACGACCACCGGTCTTGCGCTTGCCTTCGGTCAGCGCCTTGACAGGCTTGCCCTTGTGCAGGCTCGACTTGTCGACGAGGATCAGGCCGCGCTGGGCCGGGCTCGTCGGATTATAGTGCTTGAGTGCCATCTATCTCGCCTCAAATACCGGTGGTGACGTCGATGGACTGACCTTCGGCCAGCGTGACGATCGCCTTCTTCACGTCGTTGCGCTTGTAGGGCTTGCCCTTCCAGCGCTTGACCTTACCCTTCTGCACCAGCGTGTTGACCGCCTTGACGGTCACGCCGAACAGCGCCTCGACGGCAGCCTTGATCTCAGGCTTGGATGCGTCGTTGGCGACCTGGAAAACAACGGCGTTGTTTTCCGAGAGAAGGGTCGACTTCTCGGTGATGACCGGTGCGACAACGACGTCGAAGTGACGGTTGTCCACGGTCGCGGCTTCTTTCTTAGCCATTGAAACGGGCCTCCAGCTTTTCGACCGCGGCGCGGGTGAGCACCAGCGAGTCGGCCTTCAGGATGTCGTAGACGTTGGCACCAACGGCCGGCAGCAGGTTGACGCCGACGATGTTGGCCGAAGCCTTGGCGAAGCTGACGTTCACGGCGTCGCCGTCGATGAACAGAACCTTGTTCAGGTTCAGCTTGGCCAGGTTGGCGACCAGCGCCTTGGTCTTGCCTTCGGCTACGTCGAGATTGTCGAGAATGATCAGCGAACCATCCTTGACCTTCGACGACAGCGCCATCTTCAGACCCAGCGCGCGAACCTTCTTGTTCAGCGAGGGGTTGAAGTCGCGAACGCGGGCACCGTGAGCCTTACCACCGCCGATGAAGACGGGAGCGCGGCGATCACCGTGACGAGCGGTACCGCCGCCCTTCTGGCGACCGAACTTCTTGCCGGTGCGGGCGACATCCGAACGCTCGCGCGTGCCGCGGGCAGTGCCACGACGCTTTTCGAGCTGCCAGGTGACGACGCGGTGCAGAATGTCGGCGCGGGGCTCGAGGCCGAAAACGGCGTCGTTGAGCTCCAGCTCACCGGCAGCTGCGGCGTCGAGGGTCTGTACATTGACCTTCATGGTTTAGCCCTCCTGGCCTTCGGTCGCTTCGGGAGCGGCCGCTTCCGCGGGCGTCTCGGCCGGCGCGGCATTGCTGTTTGCAGCCTGCTTCAGGCTGGCGGGATAGGGCGCGTCGGCGTGACGGGGAACCTTCACGGCGTCGCTGACGGTCAGCCAGGTGCCCTTGGCGCCCGGAACCGAACCCTTGACGAACAGCAGACCACGCTCGACGTCCGTGCGGACGATCTCGAGATTCTGCTGGGTCCGCTCACGATCACCCATGTGACCGGCCATCTTCTTGTTCTTGAAGACGCGGCCCGGATCCTGACGGTTACCGGTCGAACCATGCGCACGGTGGCTGATCGACACGCCGTGGGTGGCGCGCATACCGCCGAAGCCCCAGCGCTTCATAGCACCGGCAAAGCCCTTACCCTGGGTGTGACCGGCAACGTCGACCAACTGGCCAGCGACGAAGTGGTCAGCGGCGATTTCAGCGCCGACGTCGAGGAGCGCATCCTCGGCGACGCGGAATTCGACCAGACGCGCCTTGGGCTCAACTTCCGCCTTGGCGAAGTGACCGCGCTGCGGCTTGGCGACATTCTTGGCCTTGGCAACGCCAGCGCCCAGCTGAAGGGCGACATAACCGTCGCGCTCGACTTCCTTACGTGCGACGACCTGCGTACCCTCAAGGCTGAGGACCGTGACGGGGACGTGACGTCCGTCGTCCTGGAACAGGCGGGTCATCCCGACTTTCTTAGCGATCACGCCAGTGCGCATCACTGATTACTCCCATAGAGGCCCGCCATAGCAGCGGGCGTATCCAACGAAAAAACCGCTCAGCATCTCTGCTTCGCGGCCCAACCCAATGTATAGATCACCCCGTCCGGGTTGGATGCCGACCCCTCTCGGGAAAGGCGACGGGGGACCAGGACCACGCGCCTTGGCCGGTTCACCGGCGGGCCGTGCGGTATCCCTTGTGTCGTTTGAGCTTCCACCTCTTCCGAGAAGAGGAACAGAATACCCGATACTCCGCCTACCTTGCGGAAGGCGGGGACTTGCCGACCTTAGGCCAGCTTGATTTCGACGTTCACGCCGGCAGCCAGGTCCAGCTTCATCAGCGCGTCGACCGTCTGCGGCGTCGGCTGCACAATGTCAAGCATACGCTTGTAGGTGCGGACTTCGAACTGCTCGCGCGACTTCTTGTCGATGTGCGGACCACGGTTGACCGTGAACTTTTCGATGCGCGTCGGAAGAGGAATCGGACCGCGAATGAGGGCGCCGGTGCGGCGGGCGGTTTCGGCGATGTCGCCGGTCGCCTGATCGAGCACGCGATGATCGAACGCCTTGAGGCGAATGCGGATGTTGCTGTCCATTGTTCCTGTACCGATGCGAAAGAGCCAATAACCAGCGCATTTTCATGAATCAGCCGGAGCAGCCGTTGATTTACAAAAACACGCCAACAAAAAAAAATATCCGCCCCGTTTTACCCTTCTAGCTCGTTCGAGCCGGAGAAAGGCGATCCGGGGCGGGTAAAAAACTTCAGCGGCGCGAATCGGGCGATTCGCGCCGCTGCGGTCCTATATTACTTCGAGATCGTGCCGACAACCCCTGCGCCGACGGTACGACCGCCTTCACGGATGGCGAAGCGCAGACCCGAGTCCATGGCGATCGGAGCGATCAGCTTGACGCCGAGCTTCACGTTGTCGCCAGGCATGACCATCTCGGTGCCCTCGGGGAGGATCACTTCGCCGGTCACGTCGGTGGTGCGGAAGTAGAACTGCGGACGATAGTTCGCGAAGAACGGGGTGTGACGGCCACCTTCTTCCTTCGACAGCACGTAGACTTCGGCGTCGAATTCGGTGTGCGGGGTAACCGAGCCGGGCTTGGCCAGAACCTGACCACGCTCAACTTCTTCACGGCCCACGCCACGGATCAGCGCACCGATGTTGTCGCCGGCCTGGCCCTGGTCGAGCAGCTTGCGGAACATTTCGACGCCGGTGACGGTGGTCTTCTTGGTGGGCTTGATGCCGACGATTTCGACTTCTTCACCAACCTTGACGATGCCGGTTTCGACGCGGCCGGTCACGACGGTACCACGACCCGAGATCGAGAACACGTCTTCGATCGGCATCAGGAAGGGCTTGTCGACCGGACGGTCGGGCTGCGGGATCCAGCTGTCGACGGCAGCCATCAGCTTCAGAACGGCGTCGTGGCCGATTTCCGGGGTCTTGTCCTGCAGGGCAGCGACAGCCGAACCGGCGATGACGGGGATGTTGTCGCCGTCGAAGTCGTACGAGCTCAGCAGCTCGCGGATTTCCAGCTCGACCAGCTCGAGGATTTCGGCGTCGTCGACCAGGTCGACCTTGTTCATGAACACGACGAGCTGCGGCACGCCGACCTGCTTGGCGAGCAGGATGTGCTCACGGGTCTGCGGCATCGGGCCGTCGGTGGCCGAAACGACCAGGATCGCGCCGTCCATCTGGGCAGCACCGGTGATCATGTTCTTGACGTAGTCAGCGTGACCCGGGCAGTCGACGTGCGCGTAGTGACGGGCTTCGGTCTCATACTCGACGTGGGCGGTCGAGATGGTGATGCCGCGCTCGCGCTCTTCGGGGGCCTTGTCGATGTTGTCG
>Ga0209813_10000053_pt1 | contig 47000 bp, 43 predicted proteins | sample EndMethybrTD3033_FD_187596 | JGI IMG/M metagenome (GOLD analysis project Ga0209813, IMG submission 187596) | Populus endosphere microbial communities from Tennessee, USA - Endosphere MetaG P. TD hybrid TD303-3 (SPAdes) (version 2) | ecosystem: Host-associated > Plants > Roots > Endosphere... | reverse complement strand
GGCGGCCGACCAGCGCCCCGGCGACCTCGTCGGCCGCCAGCAGTTCCACGGCGTTCCCGGCATTGACCGATCCGCCATATAGGATCCGCACGCCCGCCGCCGCTTCGCCATAGATCGCGACCAGCCTGGCCCGGATGGCGCGGTGCATCGCCCCGACGTCCTCGACCGACGGCACCCGGCCGGTGCCGATCGCCCAGACCGGCTCGTAAGCGACCGAAAGCTTCAGCGCCGCCCCTTCGCCCTGCGGCAGCGAACCGTCGAGCTGGCCGCAGACGACGGCTTCCGCCTGTCCGGAATCGCGCTGCGCATCGGTCTCGCCGACGCACAGGATCACGCCCAGGCCGGCGGCGAGCGCCGCTTCGGCCTTGGCGCGGACAATGGCGTCGCTTTCGCCGTGCATGGCGCGGCGCTCGCTATGACCGACGATGGTGAAGTCCGCGCCGGAATCGGCCAGCATGACCGCTGAAATGTCGCCGGTGAAGGCGCCGCTGACTTCGACGTGGCAGTCCTGTCCGCCGACGCCGATGTCCTGCACGGCTTCGCGCAGCGCCTGGACCAGAGTGAAAGGAGGCGCCAGGGCGACCTGAACGCCCGGGAAACGGCTGGCGGCACGATCGATGGCACGCGCTTCGGCCAGCATGGCGCGAGACCCGTTCATCTTCCAGTTGCCGACGATATATGGCGGATTCGACATTGATAGCCCTCATGCAAGGGCCGAATCCCCACGGCGCGGCCCTTTCGGCGCGCAGCTAGGCCAGCGGCACCGATTCTGTCAAAACCGGGAAATGCGCCATCCCCAATCGGGTGGCCTTCCGCTTCCGGCTTTCTCGCCGCAACCATTGCGGTCATGCGCATTGGCTTCTAAAGCCTCGGCCGAACGCCTCGAGCGTCCTTTTCCCCGATATTGCAAGCGGCCGCCCATGCTCCAGTTCTTCCGCAACATGTTCAAATCGAAGATCGGCGCGGCAATCGCGCTGCTCGTGCTGGCGCTGATCGCCTTCGCCTTCGTCAGCGGCGATCTCAGCAATACCGGCAACCTCGGCCTGTCGACCGGCGGCAGCAAGGTGGCAACCGTCGGCAGCGAGCGGATCGACGCCAACGCGCTTAGCCAGGCGGCGACCAACGCGGTCGAAAACGTCAAGCAGCAGGACCCGACGCAGTCGATGCAGGCCTTCCTGGCCGCCGGCGGGCTCGACCGGGTGCTCGACGACATGATCGACCGCGCCGCCCTCGCCGCCTTCGGCAAAAGCCACGGGGTCATCGCCAGCGACCGCCTGATCGACAGCGAGATTGCCAATATCCCCGCCTTCAAGGGACCGGACGGCAAATTCAGCGAAACGATCTTCCGCCAGATGATGCAACAGCGCGGCGTCAGCGAGGAACTGGTTCGCGGCGATCTGGCTCAGGGACTGATATCGCGGCAACTGCTTACGCCGGCAAGTTATGGCGCGGTCGCCCCGCGCGAGACGGCGCTGCGCTATGCCGCGTTGCTGCGTGAAAAGCGCAGCGGCGCGATCGCCCTGCTGCCGTCCGCCCTGTTCGCGCCCAAGACCCCGCCGACCGACGCCCAGTTGACCGCGTTCTACACCCAGAAGCGCAGCCGCTTCATTCGGCCCGAACGCCGCGTGATCCGCTATGCGACGTTCGGCGACGAAGCGCTCAAGACCGTGGCCCCGCCCACCGAGGCGGAGATTGCCGCCGGCTACAACGCCAACAAGGCGCAATACGCCGCGCTGGAAACCCGCCAGGTCACCCAGCTCATCGTCCCGACCGAAGCGGCCGCGCGCGCCGTCGCCGATGAAGTGGCGAAGGGCAAGTCGCTCGAAGCCGCCGCTTCGGCGAAGGGACTGTCGGCCGCGCGACTCGGCGCGATCGGCAAGGCAGCGCTGGCCGGGCAAAGCTCCCCCGCCGTCGCCGACGCCGTCTTCGCGGCGGCCAAGGGCGCCATCGCCGCACCGGCGCGCAGCGGCCTTGGCTGGCACGTCATGCGCGTGGACGGCATCGACCTGCGCGCCGCGCGTCCGCTCGACTCGGTGCGCGGCGAACTGACCACCCAGATCGCGGCCACCAAGCGTCGCCAGGCGCTCAACGACTTGTCCGCGCGGCTCGAGGACGAATTCGACAAGGGCGGTAACCTGACCGAAGCGGCCAAGGAACTGGGGGTGACGTTGCAGGAGACCGGCCCGCTCACCGCAGACGGCGGCGTTTATGGCCAGACCGGCGCGCACGCTCCCGCGATCCTCGGGCGCACGCTGCAGACCGCTTTCGCCATGGAAGAGAACGCACCGCAGCTCGCCGAAGTGGAGCCGGGCAAGACCTTCCTGATCTTCGACGTGAAGGACATCGCCCCCTCCGCCCCGGCGCCGCTGGCCGAGATCAAGCAGGACGTCACCGTCGCCTACATGCTCGACAAGGGCGCCGCCGCCGCCAAGATCGCCGCCGACAAGGTGCAGGCGGAAATGCGCAAGGGCGCCACCCTCCAGGCCGCGATGGCCACGCTGGGCGTGCAACTGCCGCCCGCGCAGCCGATCGACATGGACCGCACCCAGCTGACCGCCGCCGGCCGTCAGCCGCCCCCGCCGCTCATGCTCCTGTTCAGCATGGCCGAAGGCACGGTGAAGACCCTGGCCGCACCGGGCGAGCAGGGCTGGTTCGTCGTCTCGCTGAAGGACATCGTGCCCTTCCCCGTACAGGCGAACGACCCGGTTCTGCCGATCGCGCAGAAGCAGCTCGGCCAGCTCGCCGGCGCGGAATACGCCCAGCAGCTGCGCCGCGCGATCAGCGCCGAAGTGGGCGTGAAGCGCAACGACGCCGGTATCAAGGCGGTAAGGACGCAGCTCGGCGGCGGCGGCAATTGACGCCATGAGTCCCGTCGAGAACATAGAGGCCGCTCGCGACGCACTGGCGCAAGGCAAGCCGGCGCTCGTCTGGCGCAAGCTGATCGCCGACACCGAAACGCCGGTGGGCGCGGCGCTGAAGCTGATCGAGCCGGGGCGCGGCGATTTCCTGCTCGAATCGGTCGAAGGCGGCGAAGTGCGCGGGCGCTACAGCCTGCTGGGGCTTGACCCCGACCTCGTTTTTCGCGCCACCGGCCCGTCCTGCGAGATCAATCGCCAATGGCGGACCGATCGCGAGGCTTTCGCCCCCCTGCCCGGCAACAGCCTGACCGAACTGCGCGCACTGGTCGCCGCGTGCCATATCGACGTGCCCGCCGCCCTGCCGCGCGCGCTCGCCTGCCTGGTCGGCTATTTCGGCTACGAGACCATCGGCCTGGTCGAAAAGCTGCCGCGCGCGAAGCAGAGCGCTCTCGAACTGCCCGATATGCTGTTCGTCCGCCCGGCGCTGATCCTGGTGTTCGACCGCCTGGGCGACGAGTTGTTCTGTGTCGCGCCCGTGTGGCCGGGCAGTGCGGCCCCTCAACACGTGCTCGACGCCGCGGAAGAGCGGATAGACGCCGCGCTGCACCGTCTTGCAGGGCCTGCTCCCGCGCCTGCCGCCGACGCCGCCCTGCCCGATCCCGTGCCCGAACCGACGATGCCGGCGGCCGATTATGCCGGCATGGTCGCGCGGGCGAAGGACTATATCGAGGCGGGCGACATCTTTCAGGTGGTTCTGGCGCAGCGCTTCACCTGCCCGTTCACCCTGCCGCCGCTCGCGCTCTACCGCGCGCTGCGCCGGGTGAACCCTTCGCCGTTCCTGTATTTCCTCGACCTTCCGGGCTTCGCGGCGATCGGCTCAAGCCCCGAAATCCTCGTGCGCGTGCGCGACGATGCAGATGGACACAAGGGAGTCACCATCCGCCCGATCGCGGGCACCCGACCTCGCGGCAAGACCCCGCAGGAGGACAAGGACAACGAAATCAGCCTGCTCGCCGATCCCAAGGAACGCGCCGAGCATTTGATGCTGCTCGACCTCGGTCGCAACGATGTCGGCCGGGTGGCTTCGGCCGGCAGCGTGCGCGTGACCGAAAGCTATACGGTCGAACGCTATAGCCACGTCATGCACATCGTCTCGAACGTCGAAGGACGGCTGGACGAAGCGCGCCACGATGCGATCGACGCCGTCTTCGCCGGCTTCCCAGCCGGCACCGTCAGCGGCGCACCCAAAGTCCGCGCCTGCGAGATCATCGCCGAGCTGGAGCCTGAGACGCGCGGCGCCTATGCCGGCGGAGTGGGCTATTTCGCGCCCGATGGATCGGTCGACAGCTGCATCGTGCTGCGCACCGGCATCGTCAAGGACGGCGTCCTGCACGTCCAGGCCGGCGCGGGCATCGTCGCGGATTCGAACCCCGAATACGAACAGCGCGAATGCGAGGCCAAGGCCGGCGCTCTCTTCGCCGCCGCGCGCGAGGCCGTAAGGGTGGCCAGCGAAGCCGGTTTCGGGCAGTAGGTCGCCATGATCCTCGTCATCGACAATTACGACAGCTTCACCTGGAACCTCGTCCACTACCTGATGGAACTGGGCGCGCCGGTGGAAGTGGTGCGCAACGACGCGCTGACCGCGGCGCAGGCGGTGGCCACCGGCGCGCAAGGGTTCCTCATTTCGCCCGGCCCCTGCACGCCCAACGAAGCCGGCATCAGCCTCGACCTGGTCGGCGCGGCTGCCGATGCCGGAAAGCCGCTGCTCGGCGTGTGCCTGGGGCATCAGTCGATCGGCCAGTATTTCGGCGGCAAGGTGGTGCGCGGCGGGCTGATGCATGGGAAGACCTCGCCGGTCTCGCATGACGGCAGCGGCATGTTCGCCGGCCTGCCCTCGCCCTTCACCGCGACGCGCTATCACTCGCTGATCGTGACCGATATTCCCGAGACACTGGTGGTCAACGCCAACTCGGACGACGGCCACGTCATGGGCTTTCGCCACGCCTCGCTGCCGATCCACGGCGTGCAGTTCCATCCCGAGAGCATCGCCACCGAGCATGGCCACGCCATGCTTGCCAATTTCCTCGCCATTTGTGGAATCGAAGCGCGTATGCCGGCATGACCTTGCTTCCCGACGTGACCGCCCCCCTCGCCGAAGACGAGGCGGAAGCCGCATTCGCCGCCATGCTCGACGGCAAGCTTGCCGACGATGCCATAGCCGCTTTCCTGACTGAACTGTCCGACCGGGGCGAGACCGCAGCCGAGATCGCCGGCGCGGCCCGCGCCATGCGTGCACGGCTGATTCCGATCGAAGCGCCCGCCAACGCCATCGACGTCTGCGGAACGGGCGGCGACGGGCAGCACACGCTCAACGTCTCCACCGCCGTCGCCATCGTCGTCGCGGCTTGCGGCGTGCCCGTCGCCAAGCACGGCAACCGCGCCGCGTCATCCAAAGCCGGCACTGCCGACACGCTCGAAGCACTCGGCCTCGACCTCGATCGCGCCGGGGAGATGGCGCAGGACACGCTGGCCGATATCGGCATCTGCTTCCTTTTCGCGGGCAAGCATCACCCTTCGATGGGCCGGATCATGCCGATCCGCAAAAGCATCGGCCGGCGCACGATCTTCAACCTGATGGGACCGCTGGCCAATCCCGCCGGGGTGAGCCGCCAGCTTATCGGCATCGCCCGCCCGTCCTATGTGCCGATCTATGCCGACGCGCTTGCGCGGCTCGGCAGCGCCCATTCGCTGATCGTCTCGGGCGACGAAGGGCTGGACGAGCTCAGCCTGGCCGGCGGCAACGACGTCGCGGCGGTGCAAGGCGGAACTTATGTCATGCAGCGGGTCACGTCCGCTGAAGCCGGCCTGCCGAGCGCGCCGATCGAGGCGATTCGCGGCGGCGATCCAGCCTTCAACGCCGACGCCTTGCGCCGCCTGCTTCTGGGCGAACGCGGAGCCTACCGCGACGCGGTGCTGTTCAACGCCGCCGGTGCGCTGCTGGTCGCCGACGCCGTGCAGGAATGGCGCGAAGGCGTGGAGGAAGCGGCCGAAGCTATCGACAAGGGCCTCGCCAAGTCTCTGCTCGACTGCTGGATCGACGCGGTCCGCCGTAGCTGAGGCAAAAATCGCCGCCGGCCGTGAACTCTCCCGTTCCTGCTTCGTTGCTATGGGCAGAAGCAACGATGGAGACTGCCATGAGCGATGCACATGTTCAGGAATGGGAAAAGGAACTGCAGGTCCTGCTGGGCCTGATCCAGGCGCATCCTTCGCAGGACATGACGAAGGAACGCGATCGGATCGCCGTGCTCAACAAGCTGATCGCTGCGCAGGCCAAGGCCGACGCCTGAACCCGCTCCCCGCCCGAGCCCTCTCGACTCATCATGTCGCTGGGGGCTAGAGGCGGCGAATGACCGACAAGCTCACGGAAATCTGCGACACCAAACGCCGGGAAGTCGCGGACAGAAAACGCTTGGCCACCCTGGCCGAGTTGGATGCACGCGCCAGCTCCCAGACCGCGCCCCGCGGATTTCGCCGTGCACTGGAAACCCGCTCCGTGAACGACTTCGGCTTGATCGCGGAAATAAAGAAAGCTTCTCCATCCAAAGGATTGATCCGAGAGGATTTTCAACCCGGTGAGCATGCCCGCGCCTATGAAACGGGTGGCGCGGCGTGTCTCTCGATCCTCACCGATGCCCCCTATTTCCAGGGCCACGAAAATTATCTGATCGCCGCCCGCGCCGCCTGCGCTCTGCCGGTGCTGCGCAAGGATTTCATGGTCGACCCCTGGCAGGTTGCAGAAGCGCGCGCGATCGGCGCAGACGCCATCCTCATCATAGTCGCCGCGCTAGACGACGTCACAATGCACGAGATCGAAGCGGCTGCGCTGGAACGCGGCATGGACGTTCTGGTCGAAGTTCATAACGAGGATGAAGTAGAGCGCGCCGCGTGCCTTCGGTCGCGGCTGATCGGGGTCAACAACCGCGATCTCAAGCGGTTCGTCACCGATCTGGGCGTTACCGAGCGGCTCGCCCCGCTGATGCCCGAAGGCACGCTGCTGGTGAGCGAGAGCGGAATCAACCACCATGCCGACCTGCTACGCCTGGCAGCCAATGGCGCGCGATGTTTTCTGGTCGGCGAAAGCCTAATGCGCCAGAGCGACGTCACGGCAGCGACCAAGGCGCTGCTCGAAGGCTGAGCGACTGTCCCATCGCTACGCGTTCTGGCAGAACGGCGCGATGGCCGCTCCTCCTCGCCCATTCCACATCGTTCGCCGGACAGAAGGCGACAATGGGGCTAAAGGGGGTGACACTTTGCTCAATGATGATGTGAACAGCGTCAACCCGTTCAGACGTAAGGGGCGATAGATGAACGAACTCACCCATCTCGATGAGCAGGGCAACGCGCGAATGGTCGATATCGGCGCTAAGTCGCCGACCGGGCGAGTCGCCATTGCCTCCGGCCGCATCCGCATGTCACCCCGGGCCCTCGCCGCGATCCGCGACGGCGACGTGCCGAAGGGCGATGTCCTGGCAACCGCACGCATCGCCGGAATCATGGCGGCGAAGAAGACGGCCGATCTGATCCCCCTTTGCCATCCACTGGCGCTGGACGCCGTTACGGTCGATTTCGCCCTGGAGGCGGATGCCGTCCTTGTCACCGCCACAGCTTCGTTGACAGGCAAAACGGGTGTGGAAATGGAAGCAATGGCAGCTACTTCCATCGCACTCCTTACAATCTACGACATGGCCAAGGCGCTCGACAAGGGCATGGTGATCGATGGCGTGCGCCTGATCGAGAAGCGCGGCGGCAAGTCGGGCACGTGGCGGGCGGCCGACCAATGAAGGCCCCGCCGCTACCGCTGGAGGAAGCGCAGGCTCGGCTGCTGGCGCTTGCGCCGGCGCTGCCGGTCGAGCGGGTCGACGTGGAAGGCGCGCTTGGCCGCTATCTGGCCGAACCGCTCCATGCCCGTCGCACCCAGCCCTCGGCGGACCTGTCGGCGATGGATGGCTATGCGCTCCACTCCGGCGACATGGCCGGGCCGTGGACGGTGACGGGCGAAAGCGCGGCGGGGCACCCCTATGGCGGCGGCGTAGGCCCCGGCGAGGCGATCCGCATCTCCACCGGCGCGATGATGCCGGCAGGCGCCGACGCGGTCATCCTGCAGGAAGACCTGACACGCGAAGGGAATGGCATCGTACTGAGCGGCGATGCCCCGGTCCCGCCCGGCCGCCATATCCGCCGCGAAGGACAGGAATTTCGCGAAGGGGCCGAAATACTGGCCGCCGGCACGCGCATCGGCCCGGCGCAAATGGCGCTCGCGATCGCCTCGGGCCACGCCCATGTCCCGGTGCGCCGCCTGCCGCATATCGCGATCATCGACAGCGGCGACGAACTGGCGCGCGACTGCGAGAATTGCCCCCCGCACCAGATCCCGGCCAGCAACGGGGCGATGCTGTCCGCCCTGGCGCACGACCTGCCCTGCACCGTCGAGCGGCTCGGTCCCGTCGCCGATGACATGACGGCGCTGGCGGATGTGCTGGCGCGGGCCGCGCATGCCGACGTCATCGTCACCAGCGGCGGCGCCTCGGTCGGAGACCACGATCTCGTTCGCCCGGCGCTGGAAGCCTGGGGCGCCGACATCGATTTCTGGCGCATCGCGATCAAGCCGGGCAAGCCACTGCTCGTCGCCACGCGCGAATCCGGTGGACGCCGCCAGATCGTGCTGGGGCTGCCGGGCAATCCCGTATCGAGCCACGTCACCGCCTATCTCTTCATGCTGCCGCTGATGCGCGCATTGCTGGGCGCCGCGCAGGCACTGCCCCGCAAGATTCGCGCGCGGCTGACCACGCCGCTCAAGCCCGGTGGCACGCGCCGGGAATTCCTGCGCGCGAGTTGGGACGGGCGCGACATCGCCGCCCAGATGAAGCAGGACAGCGCGGGAATCGCCACTCTCGCGGCCAGCAACGCGCTGATCGATCATCTTGCCGGTTCGCCCGCCCGCGAGGCGGGAGACGAGGTGGACGCCTATCTGATCGAGAACGGAGGAACAGCCTGACGAGTGCTTGACGCAGAACGAATCGTTGCTTAATTGTTCTGTATTCGTTCACCTGAACTTCTCGTTCCAGGGAGAGAGGCCGCCATGCTGACGCGCAAACAGCACGAATTGATCCGCTTCATCCAGGCCCGCCTGGAAGAGACCGGCGTTTCCCCTTCGTTCGAGGAAATGAAGGAAGCGCTGGATCTCAAGTCGAAGTCGGGCGTCCACCGCCTGATCTCCGCACTGGAGGAACGCGGTTTCATCCGCCGCCTGCCCAACCGCGCCCGTGCGCTGGAAGTGCTGCGCCAGCCCGAGAACGTCAATGCGGCGACCGCCCCCCGTGCGGCGGCGAACAGCAACACCGGCAGCGAACTGTCGGGTGTGCGCGCCGCGATCCGCCCGCCCGCCGCCAAGCCGGAACCGGCGAACGATATCATCGAACTGCCGCTGCATGGCCGCATCGCGGCAGGCGTGCCGATCGAGGCGCTCGAAGGACAGTCGACCCTGCCCGTCCCTGCCGCCTTGCTCGGCCCCGGCGAACATTACGCGCTCGAAGTGTCCGGCGATTCGATGATCGAAGCCGGTATCCTGGACGGCGACTTCGCGCTGGTGAAGCGCACCAGTGCCGCCCGCGATGGCGAGATCGTCGTGGCGCTGGTGCGCGGCGAAGAGGCAACGCTCAAGTACCTGCGCCGCGAAGACGGCATGATCCGCCTCGACCCGGCGAACGGCGCTTACGACCCGCAGATCTATCGCCCGGGCGAAGTCGAGGTCCAGGGCAAGCTGGCCGGCCTGCTGCGCCGCTATCACTGAGGTTTGGGCGGCGCGGCTTCCGTGCTGCTGACCGAATTCCGGCGACGGACTGACGAAGTTCTGTCCGGAGTTCGCCACCAGCCATGATCGCCCTGACTTTCCGCCACGGTCGTCACCTGCCGCCGCCCAAGATCGATCGTCAGGCCGCCGGTGCGGGACAGCAGGTCACGATCGGCCTTGAGGAACGCGGGGCGGCAGCTTCGCGGCAGCCAGCGTTCGGCGATGACGATATCCACACGGTCGCAGGCCGCCGCGAGTTCCCGCTCGGGCACCTGATCGCGGCCGCGCCCGATCAATATGCGCCAATCGCGGTGGTCGCGGCTTAGCGTCAGCACGCAGAAATCGCGGCTGCACCGGGCGCGGGGCCAATCGTCCATGCGGCGGACCGGCCCGCTCATCCCGGCCGTCTCGTTCAGGTTATCCCGCACGAAAGTCCCGCGCCCGTCGCGCAAGACCAGAAGCTCGGCGCCCTCTCCCGTCACGCCGACATGGCGGCCATCGCCCGAGACCAGGATATCGGCCGGACGCAAGGCGAGGAGCGAGACGGCGGCGACCAGCACCGGCACCAGTCCGAGCAACCGTACCCGCCCGCGCCACAGCGCCAGCCATAGCCCCCCGCCGACGAACGCCGCCATGCTCGCCGCGCCCATTGCCGGCATCGTCGTCACCGCGCCGGGCCGTGCCGCCACCCAGTGGGCAAGCGCCAGCAGAAGATCGATCGACTTGCCCGCCAACCACCAGGCCGGCGCCCCCGCCCCCACGAGGTCGAGCGTCAGCGCCGCAGCGATGAGCGGCATCGACACCACAGTGGTCAACGGAATGGCGATCACATTCGCCATCGCGCCATAGGCCCCGGCCCTGTGAAAATGGAACAGGCCGATCGGCATCAGCGCCACTTCGATGACCACGCCGGTGACCAGCAGCATCGCGGCGCTGCGGAGAAGCCTGAGCGGCCAGCCCTCCTCCCGCCGCGCCATGAACGCCCGGACCGGCGCGCTGCCATGCAGGGCGACGATGGCGATCACCGCCGCGAAGCTCATCTGGAAGCTCGGCCCCGCCACCGCCTCGGGCCAGAGCAGCATGACGGAGAAAGCCGCGACGGCCAGCATCCTCAGCGATAGCGGCTCGCGCCCCAGGGCCAGCGCCAGCAATACCAGCACCGCCCCGATGCAGGAGCGCACCGTCGGCACCTCGGAGCCGCTCAGCAAAGTATAGAATACCCCCGCCGCCGCGCCCGCCGCCGCCGCCAGCAAGGGAAGACGCACCCGCAGCGCCAGCCAGGGCCACAACGCCAGCACCCGCAAGGCGACGAAATAGGCGGCGGCGACCACGGCGCTGACGTGAAGGCCGCTGATCGACAACAAGTGCGCCAGCCCCGAATCGCGCATCGCCTGTTCGTCCGCCTCGGCGATCGCTCCCCGGTCGCCGCTCGCCAGCGCAGAAGCGATAGCGCCGCCCGATCCGTCGAGGTTCTTGCGCACATGGCGCGACAGCGCCGCTTGGGTCCGCGCCAGCCAGCCGCCGTTGCCGCCGGCCGCAACGACCTCCACCGGACCGAGCGCGCTGCCGGTGGCGGACAAGCCGGCGAACCAGGCGGTACGGGCAAAGTCATATCCGCCTGGCAGCATCGGGGGAGCGGGCGGCATAAGCCTTGCCCGCAGGCGAATGCGCGCGCCCTCGACGATACCGGGCCGGTCGTCTTCCAGGGGAATCGCCAGACGGATGCGGATCGGCCGCCCGTCCGCCGGATCGCGCGTGGCCAGGACAAGACGAAGCCGTCCCTCTGCGGGACGATCTTCACGGTCGAGCACCTTCCCGACCAGCGTCGCCACAACCGGCCGGGCGATGGGCACGGCGCCCACCAGTTCGGATTTCACCCAGACCATCACACAGCCGGCGCCGACCAGCAGCGGCATCCACAGCAGTGCCTGCCGCACGTATGGAAAGCGGCCATCGCCGCGCAATGCTGCCACGCTCGCCAGGGCGAGGCCAAGGCACGCGGCGATCAGCCCCAGCCACTGCCAGCGATTGTCCAGCACGAACCACGCGGCTATACCCCCGGCGAAGGCGACCGCCAGCCACGGCGCCCGATCGAAGCCGGCGCGGCCAAGAAATTGCTCGACGCCGCCCAGCACGCTGGACAAGCCGCGCGGCCTGCGCCAAGGGCGATGTTGCAGTGCAGCGCCTTCGGGGGCACTGGCTGCTTGTACGGGGAACGTGGCTTCGCCGGCCATGGCCTCTTAGGACAGGAACACGCGATGATGGCAAGCGATGGCGTGAAAGACGCTTCTGCGGCAAGTGGCCGCCAGGTCGTCACGCGCTTCGCTCCGTCCCCCACCGGCTATCTCCATATCGGCGGCGCGCGCACCGCGCTGTTCAACTGGCTGTTCGCCCGCCATCACGGCGGCAAGTACCTTCTGCGGATCGAGGACACCGACCGCGCGCGCTCGACCGAGCCCGCGATCGAGGCGATCTTCGACGGCCTTCGCTGGCTGGGCCTGGACGGAGACGAGCCGGCGACGTTCCAGTTCGCCCGTTCGGATCGCCACGCCGAAGTGGCGCAAAAGCTGCTCGACACGGGCCACGCCTATCGCTGCTACCTCACGGCCGAGGAACTGGCCGACATGCGCGCGAAAGCGCAGGAAGAACGCCGTCCGTTCCGCATCGACAGCAAGTGGCGCGATGCCGCCCCGGCCGACGCTCCGGCCGGCGCCCCCTCGGTCGTGCGTATCAAGGCCCCGCGCGACGGTGAAACGGTGATCGACGATCTCGTCCAGGGCACCGTCACCGTCAACAACGCCGAGATCGACGATTTCGTGCTGCTCCGGTCCGACGGCACGCCGACCTACATGCTCGCGGTGGTCGTCGACGATCACGACATGGGCGTGACCCACGTCATCCGCGGCGACGATCATCTCAACAACGCATTCCGCCAGCTCGCGATCATTCACGGGATGGGCTGGGAAGAGCCGGTCTACGCTCATGTGCCGCTGATCCATGGATCGGACGGCGCCAAGCTGTCGAAGCGCCACGGCGCGCTGGGCGTCGACGCCTATCGCGACGAGATCGGCGTGCTGCCCGAGGCGCTGTTCAACTATCTCCTGCGGCTCGGCTGGGGCCACGGCGACGACGAGTTCATCAGCCGCGAACAGGCGGTCGAATGGTTCGACATCGCCCATGTCGGCAAGTCGCCGTCGCGTTTCGACCTTGCCAAGCTGCTGAACCTCAACGGTCATTATTTGCGCGAGGCCGACGACACGCGCCTTGCGGATCAGGTTGCGCGGCTGATGGAAGGCACGGTCGCCCCCGACCTGCTCGCCCGCGCCATGCCGGTGCTGAAAGTCAGGGCCAAGGACGTAAACGAACTGGCGCAGGGCGCCGCCTTCCTCTTCGCCAAGCGTCCGCTGGCGCTCGACGCGAAGGCTGAAGCGCTTCTGACGCCCGACGCGCGCGAACTTCTGGCTCGGATTCACGCACTTCTGACGCGCGAAAGCGGCTGGACAAGCGAAGCCCTCGAAGCCAGTCTTAAAGCGATGGCGGAAGAGATGGGGCTGGGTCTCGGCAAGCTGGCGCAGCCGCTGCGCGCGGCTTTGACCGGGCAGACGACATCGCCTGGAATTTTCGACGTTCTGATACTTCTCGGCCGGGACGAAAGCCTTGCACGCATTGGCGAGCAGCTTCGCACCGCGGCCGGATCACAGGCCTGAAGGAGGATACGCGTGGGTGAGCAAGTGAAACTGAGCGCCGCTGGCAAGGAATTGGAATACCCGGTCCTGAAGGGGAGCGTGGGCCCGGATGTCGTCGACATCCGCAAGCTCTATGCCCAGACGGGCATGTTCACTTTCGATCCCGGCTTCACCTCGACCGCAAGCTGCGAAAGCGCGCTCACCTATATCGACGGTGACGAGGGCGTCCTGCTCCATCGCGGCTATCCGATCGGCCAGCTGGCCGAACAGTCGAGCTTCATGGAAGTCTGCTACCTCCTGCTGAACGGCGAACTGCCGAATGCCGGTGAGCTCGACACTTTCTCGACCACGATCAGCCGCCACACGATGCTGCACGAGCAGCTGGCGACGTTCTATCGCGGTTTCCGTCGCGACGCGCACCCGATGGCGATCATGTGCGGCGTGGTGGGAGCGCTTTCGGCGTTCTATCACGATTCCACCGACATCGCCGATCCGGAACACCGCAAGATCAGCTCGCACCGCCTGATCGCCAAGATGCCGACGATCGCGGCCATGGCCTACAAGTATTCGGTCGGCCAGCCGTTCCTCTATCCGGACAACAAGCTGTCCTACACGGGCAACTTCCTGCGCATGACCTTCGGCGTGCCCGCCGAGGAATACGAAGTGATCCCGGCGGTCGAGCGTGCGATGGACCGTATCTTCATCCTGCACGCCGACCACGAGCAGAACGCCTCGACCTCGACCGTGCGCCTCGCCGGCTCGTCGGGCGCCAATCCCTTCGCCTGCATCGCGGCCGGCATCGCCTGCCTCTGGGGTCCGGCGCATGGCGGCGCCAACGAAGCGGCGCTGGAGATGCTCAAGGAAATCGGCACGCCCGACAAGATCCCGCACTATATCGAGCGCGCGAAGGACAAGAACGATCCATTCCGCCTGATGGGCTTCGGCCACCGCGTCTACAAGAACTACGATCCGCGTGCGACTGTCATGCAGTCGACCGTGCGCGAAGTGTTCGAGGCGCTGAAGGTCGACGATCCGCTGTTCGAAACCGCGATGCGGCTGGAAGAACTGGCGCTCAACGATCCCTACTTCATCGAGAAGAAGCTGTTCCCGAACGTCGACTTCTATTCGGGCATCATCCTTTCGGCGATCGGCTTCCCGACGACGATGTTCACCGTGCTCTTCGCCCTCGCCCGCACGGTCGGCTGGGTGGCGCAGTGGAACGAAATGATTTCCGATCCCGGCCAAAAGATCGGCCGTCCCCGTCAGCTCTACACCGGCCCGACGCAGCGCGACTACATCCCGGTCGACAAGCGTTGACCGGGAAGCCGGCCGGTCTTGCCTGACAGGCCGTGAAGGCTCTGCCCGCGATCCTGCTGGTCATCGGCATCCTGGCGATGCTGATGGGCCTGTTGTGGATCGGGCAGGGCCTTGGCCTTGTCATGTGGCCGGCATCGAGCTTCATGCTCGCCGACCGGCGCTGGTCGGTGAACGGGGTCGTGCTGGCCGTGACCGGTCTGGTGCTAGTCTGGCTGTCCCGCAGGCGTTGACGCCGCGCTCTCTGCCCGAGGCAGATCCAGGATAAAGCGGGCGCCCTGCCCCGGCGCACTCTCCACTGTCAGGTCGCCGCCCATCGCGCGGGCCAGGCGGCGAGAGATGTAGAGGCCCAGCCCCGAGCCGCCATCGCCGCTCCGGCCCAGGCGCTCGAACTTTTCGAACACGCGCGCCTGATCTTCCGCGCTCAGTCCCGGCCCCTGATCCGCGACGACAACGCGCGCGCGCGCAGGTCCGTTCCGGCGACCGGGCGCATCTTCCAGCCTGATCCAGACTTGCGAATCCGCCGCCGAATAGTGGATTGCGTTGCCCACCAGATTCAACAGCACTTGCAGGACCCGGCGGAACTCCGCCGTGGCGGGCAGCGATTCTCCCAGGCGCGGCGCATCGACGGTAATGCCCCGCTCACGCGCGCGCACGCCCAGAATGCCGGCGGCCTGCCGGGCCACTGCCGCCAGATCGATGTTGTCGGGCGTCGTGGAAAAATCGTCCGCCTCAACCACTTCCAGGTCGGCAAGGTCGTCGATCAGGGCCAGCAGATGCTGTCCGGCGACCGCGATGTCGCCTGCATAGCTGGCATATTCCTCGGTCAGCGGCCCGGCGAGCCGGCTGCGGATCGTTTCGGCATTGGCGATAATCCGGGCGATCGGCTGACGCAGCACGGGCGCGATATCGCGCCCCACGAGATTCTGCCGGGCAAGCGGGTGTTGCCGATCCTCCCCGCGATCCTGCGGCACCGCCTTGGGCAAGGGTTCATCGGCCGTCAGGCACAATTCGAAACTGAAAGGTTCGCCGCCGGGATTCTGCTGGGGGAAAAGGCTGGCCCGCCAGGCACGCGTCGAGCCGGGGACTTCCAGCATGACGCCGTCTAGCAGCCGCCAGTGCAGCGCTGCGCCGGCACGCTTGCCCTCCATACCGACGAAATCGGTCCAGGGTCGGCCGATACCGCCCCGCATCGCCGCCCCCAGTTCCGCAAGATCGGGCGCAGTGACTTCGCAGGCCAGAAGGCGCTGATCTCCGTCGAGGCGCGCGATCAGTTCCGCCAGTTGCCGGTCGATCTCTCCCCGGCGGCCGGTCACGTCCGGTGTCGGCAGGGGGCTGGCGTGCCAGCTGCGCACCGCGATGGCGCAACCCGACTCCTCACCCGCGCGCGGCTCGATCTCGACCCAGGCGGTGATCGTCTGCGTATCGTCCTGCGCCGTGATCGGCCGGGCCAGCTTCAGTCCATAGCGACGCGCGCGCCGCACGAGATCGAGCAGCGCCGGAATGGCGATAGTCTCGCCCAGCCCGCCACCGCAGGCCATCTGCAGGTTCGCCAACAGCTCGTCGGCGCTCAGCAGCCGGTCTTCGCCGTCGCTGATCGCCCTCGCCAAAGCGGTGTCGGCGCCCGCCATGCTCAAGCTCCCCCGCTGTCGGCAACCGGCGCCAGCATAGCCGCCGCGCGCGACACCTCGAGCCGGCCCACCCCCCTGGGGAGCGCGACATCGGGATGGAACGCCAGGAATTGCTCATCGATCGCATCGGGCATCAAACCCGCGGCGCGCAGCGACAGCATCAGTCGCACCTGCTGCGCCTCGCTGGTGGACAGGACGACGAGATCGCGGTCCTGCGCCGATGCGGCGGCAAGCGTCGTCAGGAATATTGCGACGCCGGCATGCCCCACCGACAGCGCCGTCACCCCGCCCGCACCCATGCCCGTCACGAGGCGCGATATCAGGCCCAAACGCCCGGCGCTCTCGTCGTAGTCCGCGCGAACGGCCGCCTCGGCTCTTGCGGCATGCGCATCGATTTCCGCCCCATCGCCGGCGATGGTGCGCATCGCGATCAAGGCGCGGTGAAGCAGATCGCCAGGCAGTTCGGCAAGCGGCAGCTCCATCCGGCGCTGCGACTGGCACCAGCGCGCCTGGGCCGCCAGCACATGCATGGCCAAGGCTGCCGTTTCCGGGTCGGGCCGCGCCATGAGCGCCTGGAGAAGCGGCGGCAGCACGGGGTCGGCGGCAAGGCGGACGTGCAACCGCTCGGTCAATTGCCATTCGATCGCCAGCGCATGGACGTGGCCAAGGAATGCGGGATCGCCGACGATGGCCGATATCATCGCCGCGACATCGCCCTCGTCGTGCTCGATCCTTTCACTTTCCCCCGCCGCGACGACGATGCTGTCGAGGAGCTGCCTCGCGACGTCGGCGGTCATCCCGCGCACGCGCGCGACGATCTCCTCGCCGAACAGGGAACTGTCCTCGCTGGCCAGTAGATGTCGCAGGACAGGCGCGATCGACGCGATCGTGGCATCGCCGCGCGCAAGCGCGTCGCGCAGCGCCAGTTCCTCGGAATCGAGGCTTCCGGGCGGGGTTGCAGCGTCGCTCATGCCCTCGCCATAGCGCAGCATGGTTAAGCCGACGTTATCCGCCCACGGCTTGCGGGAATGGCGATTCCCGCGAAAGCCAGCAGCACCGCGATGATCTCCACCGCCTCGATCAGCACCCCGGCCAGGGCGGCGAAGGCCAGCAGCAGCGCCTGAAGCACGCGGTCCTCGAGCCAGGCGGCCCAGGGCCGGTCGAAGGCGCGGGGCAGCAGCCGGGTAAGGCTGAGCAGCATGAACGGCGCGAAAGCGGTGTCGAACACCGAAGACGCCGGAAGCATCGGATTGCTCCAGACGACGAGCAGGATGATCTCCAGATCGAGCAACGCCGATATGACGCGCGCCGGAATGACCGAGGCGTGAGGATCGTCGAGCGAATCCCGCTCGATCCGGCGCAGCATCCCGGCGGATCGCGACAGCAGCCAGGCCACCGCGCAAAGCCCGAGGCCGAGCGCGGTGAAGCCGAGCCAGCCCGAGCCAAGCGCCATCAGCATCGTCGAAAGCGCCGCCAGCGCGACATTGCGGCTTCCGCTTCCGGCATGAAGCAGCGCGGGACCGATCGCCCGCACCGCCACGCGGGTCAGCAGATAGCCTGGTGTCGGCACCCGCGCCTCGCCCATGTGCAGGCGAATCCAGGCAGGCTCTGTCGCATGCGCCTCTACCTCGTCGCGCACCAGTCGCCAGCGCACGCCCTCGCGCGCCGCCGCCGGCACATCGCGCTTGGGGACTCCCGATTGCAGGGCGATGCGGGTGAGCGCGGAGGAGGCATCGCAATCGGCCGGAAGCTCCGACAGACTTTCCACGAGCCGTCCGGGAATGCGAATGATCCCCGCGGCGGCATGATTGATGTCGAGCCGTTCGAAACCCGCGGCGAGCCCGCTCTCAACCGGCTGCACCAGCACCACCGACACCCCGTCGAGCAGGGCGACGGCTTCCTGCGGCGCGACCAGCAGGCCTTCGGCGAAGACCAGCACCTCATCGCCTGCCGTCACGATCGACGCCAGCGCGCGCGGGCCGGAAACGACATGAAAATGAACTCCGGCGTTCTCCGCCTCGTGCTGCAAAGCCAGCATGTCGTGCGACAGTTCGCGTGCGATGCAGACGATCCGCTGACAATCCATCGCCAGCGCGAGATCGAGCTGATGCTGCGCCAGCGTCCGCCCGCCCACGCGCAGGAACGCGCGTGGCAGCGCCTGCCCCGCCCCGGCGGGTTCCAACATGGCGAGCAATGCGACGCGCAGCGAGCTTCTCCCGGCAAGCAGCCGCGCTTCTAGGCAATGCCGGCGCATGTGCCAAGCGGCGCATGACCGCAGCGGATGACAGGAATGTCGACAGCCGGTCAGGCGGCGGCGAATTCGTCCAGAAAGGCCTGAAGCTTGCGGACTACGGAAGGCTCGCCCGGGGCGGCCTCGATCGCCTCCTCCGCCAGACGGATCAGCGGATCGGCATGGAAGCTCGCCGCCAATCCCTTCAGGCGCATCGCGGCGATATGCCAGTTCCCGTCGCACCGCGCGCGGCGGAGCAGATCGACATGCCTTGCCAGGCTTTCGACGAAGGCGCCGCGCAACTCGGCGAAAAGCGCGGGATCGTCGCCTGCGGCGGCCGCCAGCGTGGCGTCCAGTGCTCCTGCTTCATAGACCATCCCCAGATCGATAGCCCCTCATGCTTAAGATGGGGTTTATCCCGGAGGCAGGCGTGGTATCCTGGCCGGATGAACGGGGGAACACGCATCATCGCCATCGGCGGCAACGGCGAAGAGCCGGGCCGCGATGAATTTCCGCTTACGCACGAAGCGCCTGCGGCCGAGGTCGTCGCGGACGAATCGCCCGAAGAGGAATACACCCCCGCGCCGCGCGACCTCGGCTGGCTTCTGCCGGCGGCCGCGGTTCTCGTCATTCTGGCCTGGACCGCCGCTTTCGCCTGGGCCAAGCAGCCGCAGATGGCGGCGCTCCCGCCGGGACAATGGCCCGCACTGATCGGCGACTGGGCCACTCCGGTACTGCTGGTCTGCGTCGTCTGGCTGCTGGCCATGCGCAACAGCCGGCGCGAGGCGGGGCGCTTTGGCGATGCCGCGCAGCGCTTGTCGGAGGAATCGGTGCGGCTGGAAAGCCGGCTCGCGACGGTCAACCGCGAACTCAGCCTCGCGCGCGAGTTCATCGCTGCCCAGGCGCGCGATCTGGAGTCGCTGGGCCGTGTGGCGGCCGATCGCCTGTCGCAGAATGCCGATCGTCTCGCCGCGCTCATCCGCGAAAACGACGCGCGGGTGGAGACGATAGGCACGGTCAGCCAGGCAGCATTGGAGAACATGGAGAAGCTGCGCGGCCAGCTTCCGGTGATCGCCAGCTCGGCCAAGGACGTGACCAACAATATCGGCAACGCCGGCCGTACCGCGCAGTCGCAGCTGCAGGACATGGTCAACGGCTTCGGCCGGCTCAACGAATTCGGCCAGGCGAGCGAGCGACAAATCCAGAAATTGCGGGGCTTCGTCGACGAAACCATCGCGGAATTCGCCCGGCAGGCGGAACAGCTCGATACGATCGCCGGCGCGCGCTTCGCCTCGCTGGCCGAACGCGGGGCCGAATTCCGCACCCAGCTCGACGGGCATGAAGTGGAAGCGCTCGCCGCGATTCGCAGCCGTTCGGCGGCCATGGCGGAAGAGTTGGAGCAGACCCGCCATCAGCTCGACGGGCATGAGGCCGAGAGCCTGACCTCGCTGCGTTCGCGCCTCGGCGCGCTGCGCGACGAAAGCGCCGCGATCTCGCGCGCGCTTCGCGATGGCGAGGGCCGCGCGGTGGAAGCATGGCAGGCCACCGCGACGACGGTGGAGGAAACGGTGCGCAGCCGCATCGCGATCCTGGCGGAGGAGCTGGAAAGGACCCGCCAGCAGGTCAACAGCGCCGAAGCGGAAAGCCTGGCCGCGCTTCATACCCGCCTGTTCGCCCTGCGCGACGAAGGCGCCGCGATCTCCCGCGCCTTGCGCGAAGGCGAAAGCCAGGCGCTGGACACGCTGAATGCCGGCCTCGCCCGTACCGAAGCGGAACTGCGCGGCCGCGCCGCCGCCATGGCGCAGGATATCGAAGCGCTCCACGACCAGCTGGACACCAGCGAAGCCGAAAGCCTCACCTCGCTCCGCGCCCGCGTCGCCGCGCTGCGCGACGAAGGCGCGAACATCTCGCGCGCACTACGTGACGGCGAGGCGCGGGCGCTCGATGCCTGGCAGGCCGCCGTCGCCCGGACCGAGGAAGCCCTGCTCCAGGCCATCGCCTCGATCGATCAGGCGGACGGCCAGGCCGCGCAATCGGTCCGCGCCCGCCTGAACGCGCTGCTGGAAGAAGGCGACCGCTTCGAAGCCGGGCTGGCCGAACGCGCGCGCCTGTTCACCAACGAGCTCAACCGCCGCCGCGCGGAAGGCGAAGCGGGAGACCAGCAAGCGATCGCCCGCCTTGCCCAGCAGCTTTCGGCGCTCGATGCCGAAATCGCCGAGCGCCGCGCCGGCCACGAACAACAAAGCGTCGCACTGGTCGCACACGCCGAAACCATTGGCGCTCGCCTGGGCACGTTCGAGCAGCAGATGGCCGAGATCGCCGTACGCGGCGGCGAAGCCGAAGTGGCCATCGCCGCCAGCCTCGACACGCTGGCGCAGAAGCTCATCGCGAGCCGCTCCGCCCTGACCGGCACCGACGAGAAGATCGGCGCGCTCACCGATGCGAGCGTGCGGCTTCTCGAACTTCTCCAGGCAAGCGCCGAACAGACCCGCAACGACCTGCCGCAGGCCATGGCGTCAAGCGAGCAGCGCCTCGCCGAAATCGAGCGCCGCGCGGCGGAACTCGATGCGGCGGTCGGCGCCGCACGAACCCAGGGCGAAGAGCTGTCACGGCTCGTCACCAACTCGGGCGCCGACTTGCGTGCCACGCTGGGCGAGATGGAAGCACTGCATGACCGGCTGGGCGAGCGCAGCGGCGTGCACCGTGCGACATTGACCGAACTGCGCGCTTCGCTCGACGCCATCGAAGCGCATAGCGGCAAGATCGCCACCAGCGCCCGCGAAGAATTGTCGGCCGCGATCGACACGCTGGCCGCATCGGTGAAGAGTGCGGTCAGCGCCATTCGCGACGATGGCGCTCGGGCCGTGTCGGCACTCGCCGGCCAGCTCGGCAACGAAAGCGCCGCCGCCATCGACAAGGCCATGCGCAGCAGCGCCAACGAAGTGGCGGGGCAACTCGAACAGGCGGCCGCCCACGCCGCCGGCGTCGCGCGCGAGGCGGCGATCCAGCTTCGCGACCAGTTGGCCAAGGTCGACGATCTTGCCGGCAATCTCGAACGCCGCGTCGCCCATGCCCGCCAGCGGGCGGAGGAGCAGGTCGACAACGACTTTACCCGGCGCGTGGCGCTGCTTACCGAATCGCTCAACTCCAACGCGATCGATATCGCCAAGGCGATGGCGACCGACGTCTCCGACACCGCCTGGGCCGCCTATCTACGCGGGGATCGCGGCATCTTCACACGCCGCGCAGTGCGCCTGCTCGACAATGGAGAGGCCAAGGCGGTCGCCCAGATCTATGAGCGCGACGAGGAATTCCGCGAGCACGTGCGCCGCTTCATCCACGATTTCGAAGCGATCCTGCGCCAGGTGCTCTCGGCGCGCGACGGCCATGCTCTGGGCGTCACGCTGCTGTCGTCGGACATGGGCAAGCTCTATGTCGCGCTGGCGCAGGCTATCGAACGCCTGAGGAGCTGAGGCTCCCCCGCTCAGGCGGGGGTTTCGACATCAGCCCGGCGGCTTGCCGAAGATGTTGAGGTCTTCCGGCATGATCCAGCCATTGACGTAATTGACGTAATAAATCCCGAAAAGGATCGCCCCGAGGATCGAGGCGCGCAGCGCGATCCGCCGAGGGTTGAAATTCGCCGGTGCGCTGTCCGCCTGGCCGGCGATCTTGTCGACGCCGGCCTCGTCATGCGTGCGCAATCCGAAAGGCATCACGAGGAACGCGCTCAGCACCCAGAACAGGCTGTAGATCGCGAGTATCGAAGTCCAGCGCATGGCGCCTATCCTTCCAGCAACATTACCTGAACCTGGGGCTTCTTGCCCGACCAGCGTGTAGCGGCGCGGCGGGCGGCCAGTCGCGCGGCTTCGGTCCTGGCGTCGATGTCACGACCCTGCGCACCCTTGAGCTTGCCCAGCGCGACTTCGACGTCGCGCTCGGCCTCCTCGACGAATTCGTCGTAATCCTCGTCCAGCGGCAGGCCTATGCCGGCCACTTTCGCCTTGCCTTTAGCGCTCACCGCAACGGTCACCAGTCCGTTCGCGGCCAGGCGGCGACGCATGACCATGGCCTCGCCATCGGCGGGCGCGATGATATCGCCGTCCAGGATCAGGCGCCCTGCCCGCACTTCGCCGAACTTGCCGGCCTTGCCCGGCGCCAGGCGAACCAGATCGCCGTTCTTCTGAAACACTGTCTGCGGGATGCCGACGGCCCGGCCGACGCGATTCTGCTCGCGCATATGGCGGATCTCGCCATGCACCGGCAGAAGTATCTCGGGGCGCAGCCAGCCATAGAGCGCTTCCAGTTCCGGCCGACCGGGGTGGCCCGAAACATGGATCGGGCTTTGCCGGTCGGTCACCAGCGTGATGCCGCGTTCGGCAAGCCGGTTCTGGATGCGGCCGATAGCGATCTCGTTGCCCGGTATTTGCCGGCTGGAAAACAGCACGACATCGCCCGCTTCCAGCGCAATGGGATGCTTGCCCTCGGCGATGCGCGCCATGGCCGCGCGCGGCTCGCCCTGGCCACCGGTGGCGACGATCATCACCTCGCCGCGCGGCAGGTCCATCGCCGTCTCGGGGTCGACGATATCGGGCAGGTCGAGCAGATAACCGCTGGCCTTGCCGGTGGAGATCATGCGGTCGAGCGAGCGGCCCGAAACGCAAAGCTTGCGTCCGGTGGCGCTGGCCACGGCCCCCAGTGTCTGCAACCGCGCCACGTTGGAGGCGAAGGTCGTCACGACGACGCGCTTGCCGGAATGCTTGCGCACTTCCGCCATAAGGCCGCGATAAACCTCGCCTTCCGAGCCGGAAGCTTCTGGATTGAACACATTGGTGGAATCGCAGACGAGCGCCAGGACGCCTTCGTCGCCGATGTCGGTCAGTTCCTCCGCAGTGGTCGGCACGCCGATCTGGGGTTCGTCGTCCAGCTTCCAGTCGCCGGTGTGGAACACGCGGCCGAACGGCGTCTCGATCAGCAGCGCATTCCCCTCGGCAATGGAATGGGCCAGCGGCAGATAGCGCAGGCCGAAGGGGCCAAGCTGGAACGGTTCCAGATCGTTGACGATGCGCAGATCGACATCGGGCACGATCCCCGCCTCTTCCAGCTTCGCCATGACAAGGCGCGCGGTGAACGGCGTGGCATAGAGCGGCACGCCCAGATCGGCGGCGAAATAGGGCACCGCACCGATATGATCCTCATGCGCGTGGGTCAGCACCACGCCCAGCAGATCCTCGCGCCGTTCCTCGATGAAGTCGAGATCGGCGAAAACCAGATCGACGCCGGGATACTCCCCGCCGCTGAAGGTCATGCCCAGATCGACCATGATCCACTTGCCGCGGCAGCCGTAAAGGTTGACGTTCATCCCGATTTCGCCCGAACCGCCGAGCGCACAGAAAATCAGTTCTTCGCGGGGCGTCACTTGGCCACGCCCCCTTCTGCAAGCGCCGCCCGTTCGGCAAGCAGGGCCAGTCCGTCGAGGGTGAGATCGGCATCCACCGCCTCGAAAATGTCGGTCGCCTCATCGAACAACACGGCAAGGCCGCCGGTTGCGATCACCTTGGCCGGGCGGCCGATCTCGGTACGGATGCGGGCAATCAGCCCCTCCATCATCGCGACATAACCCCAGAACACCCCGATCAACATCTGATCCTCGGTGTTCGTGCCGATCACGCTGTTGCTGCGCGGCGCCTCGATGGCGATGCGCGGCAGCATGGCGGTGTTTCCCACCAGCGCGTCGAGCGACAGGTTGATGCCTGGGGCGATGATGCCTCCCTTGTAAGCGCCATTGAAATCGATCACGTCGAGCGTTGTCGCCGTGCCGAAATCGACGACGATCAGGTCGCCGGGATACTTGGCGTGGGCCGCGATGGCGTTGACCGCGCGATCCGCACCGAGCGAGCTGGGCTGATCCACATCGATGTCCATGCCGAAGTCGGCAGGCGCGCGGCCGGCGACCAGCGGCTCCACCGAGAAATAGTTCCTGGCCAGCACTTCGATATTATGAAGAGCGCGCGGCACCACGGTCGATACGATGATCCGGGTGACATCCTCGCGCGCGACCCCGCGGATGGCGAGCAACTGCATCAGCCAGACCGCATATTCGTCGCCGGTCCGCCGCGGATCGGTGGCGATGCGCCAGCGCGCCTTGAGCTTTCGCTCACCTTCCGCTTCCAGATCGTAGAGGGCGAAGACGACATTGGTGTTGCCTGCGTCGATGGCGAGCAGCATGGCTTCAGGTCCTCACTTGTCCGTCCCGGCGAAATTCACCTCGCCGGCGTTAACGATATTCGTCCTGCCGTCCGCCAAGCGCAGTTGCAAGGCGCCATCGGCCGTCAGCCCCGCAAATGTGCCGTCGACCGCTTCCCCGCCAGCGCCGCTGGTGCGAAGCGGCGTGCCTGGCGGATGGCCCGCCGCCAGCCAGCGCCTGATGACCGCCTCCATGCCGAAGCTGCGCCAGCGCTCCAGCTCGACATCGAACTGCCGGGCGAGATCGGCGGCGAAGCGATCGCGCGCCGGCGCGGGACCGAACTCGCCGAGCGCAACACTGGTGCGATCCGCCAGGGTCGGCGCGGAGGCGAGGTTCACGCCGATACCGACGACCACCGCGTCCCCCACCCGCTCCAGCAGGATGCCCGAAAGCTTGGCGTCGCCGATCATCACATCGTTCGGCCACTTGAGCTTCGGCGCAGCTTCGAGCGCCAGAACCTGCGACACCGTCTGATGCACGGCAAGGCCGGAAAGCAGCGCCAGTGTCGCCGGATCCGGATCGCCGGAGCGGATATGGACTACGGTGGAGCCCATGAAGTTGCCGTCACCGTCCAGCCAGCTGCGCCCCTGCCGGCCCCGTCCGGCGATCTGCCGGTCGGCTACGAGCCATGACCCTTCCGGCACCACCTCGCCGCCTCGCAGACGTGCCGCCAGGTCGGCGCTGGTGGAGCCGGTTTCGGCGACGAACTCGATCATGACTTGCGGCTCCTGTCAGACGGAGCCTGGAAAGCTTCGACCGCCGGACCGTCAGGCAACGTGGAACAGCGCCGCTGCCGCCTTGCCCGCCAGCTCGTTCAGGCAGCGCGTGAGCAGATATCCCAGCGGCGAAATGAACAGCGTGGTGAGGAAAAGCAGCACCTGCTGCGCGAGATCGCTCTTGCCGATTGTCACCTCGGACGGTTCGTCGAAGTACATGACCTTGACGACCTTGAGGTAATAGAACGCGCCGATCACCGAAGCTGCGATGCCGATGGCCGCCAGCGGCACGAGGTCGGCCGCGACCGCCGCCTGGAAGACGACGAATTTGCCCCAGAAGCCGAAGAGCGGCGGGATACCGGCAAGACTGAACATCACCATCGCCAGCGCGGCGGCAAGCAGGGGGCGCTTGCGCGACAGGCCGGCAAGATCGGCGATGGCCTCGACCGGCTGCCCCTCGGCGTCCTTCAACATCAGCACCGCGACGAAACCGCCCAGCGTCATCGCGACATAGATCGCGAGATAGACAAGCATCGCGGAAGCGCCGGCCGGCGTGGCGCAGGCCAGGCCGATCAGGATGAAGCCGACGTTGTTGATCGACGAATAGGCCATCAGGCGCTTGATATTCGCCTGACCGATGGCGCCGAGAGCGCCGACCATGATGGACGCCAGCGCGGCGAAAATCACGATCTGGCGCCAGGCGTCCGCCTGCGTGCCAAACGCGTCCAGCGCCACGCGCATCGTCAGCGCCAGCGCCGCCACCTTTGGGGCGGTGGCGAAGAACGTCGTCACCGGCGTCGGCGCACCTTCATAGACGTCGGGCGTCCACATATGGAACGGCACCGCCGCGATCTTGAAGGCAAGCCCGGCAAGCACGAAGACGATGCCGAACAGCGCACCGGTGGAGAGCCCGCCATCGAGCGCGGCGCGAATGCCCGCGAAGCCGGTCATACCGGTGAAGCCATAAGTCAGGCTCATGCCGAACAGCAGGATGCCGCTGGCGAGCGCGCCCAGCACGAAGTACTTGAGACCGGCTTCGGCCGAGCGTTCGTCCGACCGCAGGAAAGCGGCGAGGACGTAAGACGCGAGCGAGTTCAGTTCGAGGCCGATGTAAAGCGTCAGCAAGTCCGTCGCAGACACCATCAGGCCGCCGCCAAGCGCGGAAAACAGGATCAGGATCGGATATTCCGCACGCATCGCCCGGAACCGTTCGAAGAATGCCGGCGCGACGATCAACGCGGCGCCCGCAGCGCCATAGATCAACAGCTTGGCGAAACTGGCGAAGGCATCGGCGCGATACTGTCCCATGAAAGCGGAAGTATCCGGTCCCATGTCGCCGCCGCACAGCGCGGGCGCGACAAGGAATGCGGCCGCGGCAAGCGCGGCTACCGCCAGGATGCTGATCGCGCGGGCGGCCTTGTCGCCAGCCCAGGCGGCAACGAGCAGCAGCAGCAGGCCGGCGATGCTCAGCAGGGTTTCAGGCGCGACGAGGCGCAGCGAGTGGGACCAGTCCATCAGTGCGCCCCCTCATGCGCTTCGGCAGATTCTTTGGGTGCGGCCCGCTTGGCGACCGCGATCTTCGCATCGCCTTCCGGCTTGGCAGAGGCCAGGCGCGCATCGAGCGTCTGGATATCCTTACGCATCGGCGCGAGGAAGCTTTCCGGATAGACGCCCATCCACAGCACTGCGGCAGCAAGCGGGGCCATCATCGCCCATTCGCGCCAGTCGAGGTCGGCCATGGACGCTGCATCGGCATTCTTCTGGTCGCCGAAAGCAACCCGGCGATAAAGGTAGAGCATGTAGGCGGCGCCCAGAATGATGCCCGTGGTGCAGATCAGCGCCACCCAGCTGGAAATCTGGTAGATGCCCGCAAGGCTCAGGAACTCACCGACAAACCCGCTGGTGCCGGGCAGACCGATCGACGCCATGGTGAACAGCAGGAAGAACAGCGCGTAATACGGCATGTTGATCGCCAGCCCGCCATAGCGATCGATCTCACGCGTGTGCAGTCGGTCGTAGATCACGCCCACGCTGAGGAAGAGCGCGCCCGAAACCAGGCCGTGGCTCAGCATGACGATCATCGAACCTTCGAGGCCCTGCGGATTGAAGGCGAACAGGCCAATCGTCACGATCGCCATGTGCGCGACCGAGGAATAGGCGATCAGCTTCTTCATGTCGTGCTGCACCAGCGCGATCAGCGAAGTGACCACGACGGCAATCATCGACAGGGCGAAGACCAGCCATGCGAACTGGGCCGAGGCATCGGGGAACATCGGCAGGGAGAAGCGGATGAAACCGTAGCCGCCCATCTTCAGCAGCACGCCAGCCAGGATCACCGAACCGGCAGTCGGCGCCTGCACGTGCGCGTCGGGCAGCCAGGTGTGCACCGGCCACATCGGCATCTTCACCGCGAAGCTGGCGAAGAAAGCAAGCCACAGCCATGTCTGCGCCTGAGGCGAGAAATCGTAGGCCATCAGCGTCGGGATATCGGTAGTGCCGGCCTCGTTCACCATCCACAGCATCGCGATCAGCATCAGCACCGAGCCGAGCAGCGTGTAGAGGAAGAACTTGTAGCTGGCGTAGATGCGATCAGCCCCGCCCCAGATGCCGATGATGAGGTACATCGGGATCAGGCCGGCTTCGAACATGATGTAGAAGAGGAAGATGTCCTGCGCGGTGAACACGCCGATCATCAGCGTTTCCATCAACAGGAACGCCGCCATATATTCGCCGACGCGCTTCTCGATCGAGTTCCAGCTCGCGCCGATGCAGATCGGCATGAGGAACACCGACAGGGCGATGAGCATCAGCGCAATGCCGTCGATGCCGAGCGCCCAGCTGAAGCCGGAGAACAGCTCGACCCGCTCGGTGAACTGCCACTGCGCGCCGCCGATGTCGTAGTTCGCCCAGAGCAGCATGCCGAGCACGAAGTCGATCAGTGTCGCGCCAAGCGCGATCAAGCGTGCGGTCTTCGCCTGGGAAAGCAGGCAAGCGACGGCGCCGACAAGCGGCACCAGCAGCATGAGGGTAAGGATGGGAAATCCGTTCATTGTCTTAGCCCACCATCGCCCAGCTGATTGCGCCAACAAGTCCCAGCAGCATCACCAGCGCGTAGCTGTAGAGATAACCGGACTGCACTTTCTGCGCGTAAGTCGATCCCTTCGCCACGACCCAGGCTGCACCGTTCGGGCCGAAGCGATCGATAATTCCCTGATCGCCAACCTTCCAGAACACGCGACCAAGCCAGAACGCCGGACGAACGAAGAGGAAATTGTAAAGTTCGTCGAAGAACCACTTGTTGTAGACGAACTTGTGCAGCGAACCGAACTGTTCGACGAAGATCGCCGGGAACTTCGGGTTCTTCAGATAGGCGTACCAAGCAGTGAAAAGACCGATCGTCATCACCGTGAACGGCGCCCATTTCACCCAAGTTGGTACTTCATGCATCGCGTGGATCAGGTGTTCGTCGAAGAACAGGCTGCCCTTCCAGAACTCTCCGTCACCGGCGCTGATGAATTCGTGGTGGAACAGGAAACCGGCGAAGATCGCACCGAGCGACAGGACCAGCAGGGGAACCAGCATCGGCAGCGGGCTTTCGTGGGGATGATAGCCCGCCGTGCCCTCTATCGTATGACCCGGCGCGTGACCGTGGCCATGGGTGTGATCGCTCTCGACGGCGGCATGCTCGTCTGCCGGATGATCGTGCCCGTGCGCGTCGTGGCCATGCGTGTCGTGAACCGCATGCTGGATATGCTCTGACCCCGCCCAGCGCGGCTTGCCGAAAAACGTCAGGAACACCAGGCGCCAGCTGTAGAAGCTGGTCATCAGGGCGGCCGAGATACCGACCCAGAACGCGAACGTGCCCAGTTCCTTGCCGCTGCCGAACGCCGCTTCGAGAATGGCGTCCTTCGAGTAGAACCCGGCGAAGCCCACGGTGCCGGCGATGCCGACGCCGGTGATCGCCAGCGTGCCCACGGTCATCGCCCAGAACGTCAGCGGGATTTCCTTCCGCAGGCCGCCGTAGAAGCGCATGTCCTGTTCATGGTGCATCGCGTGGATCACCGAACCGGCGCCAAGGAACAGCAGCGCCTTGAAGAAGGCGTGCGTGAACAGGTGGAACATCGCCGCGCCATAGGCGCCGACGCCGGCGGCGAAGAACATGTAGCCGAGCTGCGAACAGGTCGAATAAGCGATCACCCGCTTGATGTCCCACTGCGTCGTGCCGACGGTGGCGGCGAAGAAGCAGGTGGCCGCACCGATGAACGTGACGAAGCCCAGCGCGGTGGGGCTGGTTTCGAACAGCGGCGACAGGCGGCAGACCATGAAGACGCCCGCGGTGACCATCGTCGCCGCGTGAATCAGCGCCGAAACCGGGGTCGGACCTTCCATGGCGTCGGGCAGCCAGGTGTGCAGGCCGAGCTGCGCCGATTTGCCCATCGCACCGATGAACAGCAGGATACAGAGCACCGTCATCGTATCGAAACGATGGCCCAGGAAGCCGATCGTCGTGCCGGCCATGCCGGGTGCGGCCGCCAGGATGGCCGGGATCGACACCGTCCCGAACACCAGGAACACGCCGAAAATCCCCATCATGAAACCGAGATCGCCGACGCGGTTCACCACGAAGGCCTTGATCGCGGCGGCGTTCGCCGAAGGCTTCTTGAACCAGAAACCGATCAGCAGATAGGACGCGAGGCCCACCCCTTCCCAACCGAAGAACATCTGGACGAGGTTATCGGCGGTCACCAGCATCAGCATGGCGAATGTGAAGAGCGACAGGTAGGCGAAGAACCGCGGCTGATCCGGGTCCTCCGCCATGTAGCCCCAGCTATAGAGATGGACGAGCGCCGATACGGTGGTGATGACCACCAGCATGACCGCGGTCAGCGCATCGACCCGGAGCGCCCAGTCGAACGTGAGGCTGCCCGACTGCACCCAGGTGAGCACAGGCACGACATGCGCTTCGGCGGCGCCGCCAAGGAAGCTGATGAAAATCGGCCAGCTCAAGCCGCAAGCGATAAACAGAGCGCCGGTGGTCAGCGACTTGACCACGGTGTTGCCCAGCTTCCGATTGCCCAGCCCGCCGACAATCGCGGCCAGCAGGGGCAGGAAGACGATGAAGAGGATAGAGTTCACGAAACTAACCCTTCATCCGATTGACGTCGTCAACCGCGATCGTGCCGCGGCCACGGAAATAAATGACCAGGATCGCCAGGCCGATCGCCGCTTCGCCCGCGGCGACGGTCAGCACGAACATCGCGAAGATCTGCCCGGTCAGGTCGCCCAGAAACGCGCTGAACGCGACCAGATTGATGTTTACCGCAAGCAGGATCAGTTCGATCGCCATCAGGATGACGATCACGTTCTTGCGGTTGAGGAAGATGCCGAGCACGCCGAGCACGAACAGGATCGAACTGACGACGACATAGTGTTCGATACCGATCACAGCTGCACCCCCTTGCCTACTTCCGGCCGCATGTTGACGGTCGCCTCATCGGGGCGCCGCGCGATCTGCTGCGCGATGTTCTGGCCGCGCGTATCGCCGCGCTGGCGATGCGTCAGCACGATAGCGCCGATCATCGCAACCAGGAGGATGATGCCCGACGCTTCGAACAGGAACAGGTAGCGGCCATAAAGCAGTGCGCCGATAGCCTCGATATTGCTGGCGCCCATCGCCGTGACCGCCGAACCGTCCGGCGTACCCAGCTTCATCGCACCCGCGCCGTAAGCGCCGATGCCAAGCACCAGCTCGCACAACAGAACGAGCGCGATAACGAACCCCAGCGGAAAATTGCGGATGAACCCCGCACGCAGCGTGGCGAAATCGATGTCGAGCATCATCACGACGAACAGGAACAGCACCGCGACAGCGCCGACGTAGACGATGACGAGCAGCATCGCGATGAACTCGGCGCCGATCAGCACCATCAGCCCCGCCGCGTTGAAGAATGCGAGGATCAGCCACAACACCGAATGAACCGGGTTGCGCGCAAGGATCGTCACCGCGCCGGAGACGATCACCATCACGGCGAACAGATAGAATGCGATTGTTTGAATCATGGCCGCTTGCCCCACATTTGGGCGCCCCTATCGATACGGCGCGTCGGCTTCAAGGTTCGCGGCGATCGCCCGCTCCCACTTGTCCCCGTTCGCCAGCAGCTTAGCCTTGTCATAGAGCAATTCTTCGCGCGTTTCGGTCGCGTATTCGAAGTTCGGCCCCTCGACCACGGCATCCACCGGACAGGCTTCCTGGCAGAAGCCGCAGTAGATGCACTTGGTCATGTCGATGTCGTAGCGCGTGGTGCGGCGCGATCCATCGGCGCGCGGTTCGGCCTCGATAGTGATCGCCTGCGCCGGGCAGATGGCCTCGCACAGCTTGCAGGCGATGCAGCGTTCCTCGCCGTTGGGATAACGGCGCAGCGCGTGCTCGCCGCGGAAGCGGGGCGACAGCGGGTTCTTCTCGAACGGATAATTGATCGTCGCCTTGGGCTTGAAGAAATACTTCAAGGTCAGCCAGTGCGCCTTCACGAACTCCCAGAGGGTGAACGCCTTGATGAGCTGTCCGACGCTCATGACCCATACCTCGTAAACATCAGATAGCCGCTCACCAGCACCACGAAACCGAGCGACACGGGCAGGAACACTTTCCAGCCCAGGCGCATCAGCTGGTCATAGCGATAGCGGGGAACGGTCGCCTTCACCCAGGAGAAGATGAAGAAGAAAAACAGGATCTTGGCGAGCAGCCAAACCACGCCGGGCACGTAGTAGAGCGGGGCCCAGTCGAACGGCGGCAGGTAGCCGCCGAAGAACAGCACCGCGTTCAGCGCGCACATCAGCAGCACGTTGGCATATTCGCCGAGCCAGTAGAGCGCGAAGGCCATCGACGAATATTCGGTCTGATAACCGGCGACGAGCTCGCTTTCCGCCTCGGTCAAATCAAACGGCGCACGCGCCGTCTCCGCCATGCCCGAGATCAGGAACATCACCCACATCGGGAACAGCAGCGGGTTGAAGAAGAACCCGTTGATGAAGCCGAGGCCATGTCCCTTCTGCGCTTCGACGATGTCGAGCATGTTGAAGCTGTTCGCCCAGAGCACGACGCAGATCAGGATGAAGCCGATCGAGACTTCGTAGGAAATCATCTGCGCCGAGGCGCGCATCGCCGAGAAGAACGGGTATTTCGAGTTCGACGCCCAGCCCGCGATCACTACGCCATAGACCCCCAGCGAACTGATCGCGAGGATGTAGAGCAAGCCGACGTTGATGTTCGCCAGCACCGCGCCCGAATTGAACGGGATCACCGCCCAGGCGAGCAACGCGACGGTGAAAGTGATGATCGGCGCGATCAGGAACAGAACCTTGTTCGACGCCGAAGGGACGATGGTTTCCTGGAGGAACACCTTGAGGCCGTCGGCGAAGCTTTGCAGCAGGCCGAAGGGGCCGACCACGTTCGGCCCGCGCCGCAGCGCCATGGCGGCCCAGATCTTGCGGTCGGCATAGATGATCATCGCCACACCGAGCATCAGCGGCAGCGCGATCAGCAGGATGCCGGCGATCGTCGAAACGAACCACGCCCATTCGTAATTCATGCCGATGGACTGAAAGAAGCTGGTCATTCCGCCGCCTCCGCGAAATCTTCGCCATGGAGCAGTTCGGCCGAACAACGCTGCATCGTCGGGCTGGAACGCGCGATCGGGTTCGTCAGGTAGAAGTCCTTGATCGGATAGCCGAACGCACCCGACGCCGAACCACCACCGGCGGGCAAGGCGCCATAGTCGGCCAGCCCCTCGACGCCCAGCGCCGCAACCTCGGCCACCATCGCGGCGCGAAGCTGCTCGAAGCTGTCGAAACCGACCGAAACGCCCAGCGCATCGGCCAGCGCGCGCAGGATTGTCCAGTCCTCGCGCGCGTCGCCGGGCGCGAAGACCGCCTTGTCGGCGAATTGCACGCGGCCTTCGGTGTTGACGTAAGTACCGGCCTTCTCGGTGTAAGCGGCCGCCGGCAGGATGATGTCCGCCGCATGCGCGCCCTTGTCGCCGTGGTGGCCGATATAGACGACGATGGAATCGGCGAACTTCGTGTAGTCCACTTCGTCCGCACCGAGCGACAGCAGCAGCTTGGGCTTGGCGGCGACGATATCGGCGATGCCGCCCTTCTGCGCATAGCCCAGCATGAGGCCGCCCATGCGGCTTGCTGCGAGATGGAGAGCGTTGAAGCCGTTCCAGCCTTCACGGACCAGTTTGAACTGAGCGGCCAGAGCCAGGCCCGCACCCAGCGCACCCTTGGCCAGGGCCGCACCGCCGAGGATCACCGCCGGACGCTCCGCCTTCGACAGCGCCTCGCTCACATGCGCGGGCAGGTTGCCCAGCACGGAGAGATCGTCACCCAGGAATTCGCCGCCGAACGTGGTGTCCCACTGCTGGCCAACGAGGAACACCCTGGCGCCGTGCTTTACCGCCTTGCGCAGCCGCACGTTCACCAGCGGCGCTTCCCAGCGCACGTTGCTGCCAACGATCAGGATGGCGTCCGCGGTCTCGATGCCCGAGAACGTCGAGTTGAAATTCACCGCGGCCAGGCTGGACGTATCGTAGTCCATGCCAGTCTGGCGCCCTTCGAGCAGGCTGGAGCCGAGCGCGCCGACCAGCTTCTTCGCCGCGAACATCGTCTCGCAATCGAGCAGGTCACCCGCAATCGCGGCGACACTAGCGCCGGGCGCGACACTGGCGATGGCGGCGAACGCCTTGTCCCAGGTGGCGGCGACGAGCTTGCCGTCACGGCGGATCCACGGCTTGTCGAGCCGGCGGCGCGTCAGTCCGTCGACCTGATAGCGGCCCTTGTCCGACAGCCACTCCTCGTTCACGTCATCGTTGATGCGAGGCAATGCGCGCAGCACTTCACGCCCCCGGCTGTCGAGCCGGATATTCGCGCCGCAAGCATCGGAGACGTCGATCGACAGCGTCTTCTTCAGTTCCCACGGCCGCGCTTCGTAAGCGTAAGGCCGGCTGGTGAGCGCGCCGACCGGGCAAAGATCGATCACGTTGGCCGACATCTCGTGCGCGGCCGCCTTTTCCAGATAAGTCGTGATCTGCATGCTCTCGCCGCGATAGAGCGCGCCGATTTCGTCCACGCCGGCGATCTCTTCAGAGAAGCGCACGCAGCGGGTGCAGTGGATGCAGCGCGTCATCGTCGTCTTGATGAGCGGCCCCATGTACTTTTCGGTGACGGCGCGCTTGTTCTCGTCATAGCGCGACTTACCGCGCCCGTAAGCCACCGACTGGTCCTGAAGATCGCATTCGCCGCCCTGATCGCAGATCGGGCAATCGAGCGGATGGTTGATGAGGAGGAATTCCATCACCCCTTCCCGCGCGGTCTTGACCATCGGGCTGTCGGTGCGGATTTCCTGCCCTTCGGCAGCCGGTAGCGCGCAGGATGCCTGCGGCTTTGGCGGCCCGGGCTTCACTTCGACCAGGCACATGCGACAGTTGCCGGCGATGCTCAGTCGCTCGTGATAGCAGAAACGGGGGATTTCCTTGCCGGCAAGCTCGCAGGCCTGCAGCACGGTGGCGCCTGCGGGAACTTCGAGTTCGACGCCGTCGACGGTGACTTTAGGCATTACTCAGCGGCCTCCCGCACGTTCTCGGCGATCCGGCGTTCCAGCTCGGGACGGAAGTGACGGATCAGGCCCTGGATCGGCCATGCGGCGGCGTCGCCCAGCGCGCAGATCGTGTGACCTTCGACCTGCTTGGTCACCTGCTGGAGCATGTCGATCTCGCCGACATCGGCGTCGCCGGTGCGCAGGCGCTCCATCACGCGCCACATCCAGCCCGTGCCTTCGCGGCACGGCGTGCACTGGCCGCAGCTCTCGTGCTTGTAGAAGTAGGACAGGCGGCTGATCGCGCGGACGATGTCGGTCGACTTGTCCATGACGATCACGGCGGCAGTGCCAAGACCCGAACCGACCGCCTTGCAGCCGTCGAAGTCCATCGGCATGTCGGGGCACTGGTCGCCCGGCACCAGCGGCACCGAGGAGCCGCCGGGGATCACCGCCAGAAGATTGTCCCAACCGCCACGAATGCCGCCGCAGTGGCGCTCGATCAGTTCGCGGAAAGGAATGCTCATCTCTTCCTCGACGACGCAGGGCTTTTCGACATGGCCGCTGATCTGGAAGAGCTTGGTGCCCTTGTTGTTCTCGCGGCCGAAGCTGGAGAACCAGGCCGCGCCGCGGCGCATGATGGTCGGCGCGACGGCGATGGATTCGACGTTGTTGACCGTTGTCGGGCAGCCATAAAGGCCGGCGCCGGCCGGGAACGGCGGCTTGAGGCGCGGCTGGCCCTTCTTGCCTTCCAGGCTCTCGATCATCGCGGTCTCTTCGCCGCAGATATATGCGCCCGCGCCGCGATGGACGAAGACGTCGAAATCGTAGCCCGAACCGCAGGCGTTCTTGCCGATCAGGCCGGCGTCATAGGCTTCCTGCACGGCGGAAAAGAGCGTCTCCGCCTCGCGGATGTACTCGCCGCGCACGTAGATATAGGCCGCCCGCGCGCCCATGGCGAAACCGGCGACAAGCGCGCCCTCGATCAGCTTGTGCGGGTCGTGGCGGATGATCTCGCGGTCCTTGCACGAACCCGGCTCGGATTCGTCGGCGTTGATGACCAGGAAGCCCGGACGGTCCGGCTTGTACTCCTTGGGCATGAAGGACCACTTCATGCCGGTGGGGAAGCCCGCACCGCCGCGCCCGCGCAGGCCCGACGCCTTCATCTCCTCGATGATGCCGTCGCGCCCCTTGGCGAGGATGTCCTTGGTATTGTCCCAGTCGCCGCGCGCCTGGGCCGCCTTCAGGTTCCACGGCTGGTAGCCGTAGAGATTGGTGAAGATGCGGTCCTTGTCCTGGAGAGCCATGGCTTACCATTCCCCCCGATAATCGTGATTTTCGACTGCCATCTGCTGGAGCGTGGACAGCGCGCCGACGGGTTCGACAGTGTGCCTTCCCGGCTCCTGCGTGCCCGCCTTGGGGCTCCGCCCGGCGGCAAGCTCATCGAGCACGTGGTTGAGGCGATCCGCCGTCAGATCCTCGTAGTTGTCATCGTTGATCTGGACCATCGGCGCGGAAGCGCAGTTGCCCATGCATTCGACCTCGGTCAGCGTCCACAGGCCATCGGGGGTATTGTGTCCCTTCTTCATGCCGCGCGCCTTGCAAGCGTCCATCAGGTCGTCCGAGCCGCGCAGCATGCAGGGCGTGGTGCCGCAGACCTGCACGTGGAAGCGCCCAACGGGCACCAGATTGTACATGAAATAGAACGTCGCGACTTCGACCACGCGGATGATCGGCATGTCGAGATAGGTCGCGACATATTCCATCACCGGGATCGGCAGCCAGCCCTGGGTGTTCGTCTCCTCGCCCACCTGGCGCTGGGCATAGTCGAGCAGCGCCATCACCGCCGAACGCTGGCGCCCCGCCGGATAGCGCGCGACTGCCGCCTTGGCCTTTGCATCCCATTCGGACGTGAACGCGAAACCGCCCCAGCGGGCGCGCAGTTCGGGCGTATCGGCTTCAAGATAACGATCAGCCATGCCGGCCTCTCCGCTTCAGCCAGAGGTCCTGCGAATAGAGGAACAGCTCGAAACCACCGATCGCGGAGACAAGCATCGCCAGCATGGGCGAACTTTCCAGGCCGAACCCGAGCCGGCCGAAGAACAGAACGGTCAGGATCACCCCCGTCAGCGCGGCCCAGACGCGCAATTGATCGAGAAGGGAAAGCTGTTTCACCGGATGAACTCCACCCTAGAGCACTTGTCGCCCTCGAAGCTGTACACGGCGACGACCTCGAACGGCTCGACCAGCGGCGATCCATCCGACGACGGCCCGCGGGTCACATATTCGCGGAACAGGACGTAGTTGCCGATCTCCTGCGTTTCGCGGATTTCGGCCTTGTTCTGCGGCCACACCTTGAACGCTGCGGCAAGGCCCGAACGAACGCCTTCCTTGCCATCGCGCAGCACGGCTCCGCGATAGGTTGCTTCGGCGGCATCGTCGGTCATCAGCGCGACATAAGCGTCGACGTCCTGCGCGTTGTAATGCGCGATCATCTGCTCGGCAGTTGCCAGATTACTCAACGGTCACACTCCCCGAACACAACGTCGATCGCGCCGATGATGGCGGTCACGTCGGGCAGCATGTGGCCCACGCTCATGAAATCCATCGCCTGCAGGTGGCTGAACGCCGTCGGCCGGATCTTGCAGCGGTAGGGCTTGTTGCTGCCGTCGGCGACCAGATAGACGCCGAATTCGCCCTTCGGGCTTTCGGTGGCGACATAGACTTCGCCGGCGGGCACGTGAAAACCCTCGGTGTAGAGCTTGAAGTGATGGATCAGCGCTTCCATCGACTGCTTCATCTCGCCGCGCTTGGGCGGAACGACCTTGCGGTCAAGCGAAGCGATCGGCCCGTTCGGCATCTCGGCCAGGCACTGCTTCATGATCTTGGCGGACTGACGCACTTCCTCGACGCGGACCATGAACCGGTCGTAGCAGTCGCCGCGCGTACCGACCGGGATTTCGAAGTCCATGCGATCGTAGACGTCGTAAGGCTGCGCCTTGCGGATATCCCAGGGAATGCCGGAGCCGCGGATCATCGGGCCGGAAAAGCCCCACTTCAACGCGTCTTCCTTGCCGACGATGGCGATGTCGACGTTGCGCTGCTTGAAGATGCGGTTGTCGACGACGAGGCTCATCGCGTCCTCGAACAGAGTCGGCAGACGCGTGTCGAGCCAGTCTGCGATATCGGTCAGCAGCTTGAGCGGCACGTCCTGATGGACGCCGCCCGGGCGGAACCAGGCCGAATGCATGCGCGCGCCAGAAGCCCGCTCGAAGAAGTTCAGGCAATCCTCGCGGATCTCGAACAGCCACAGGTTCGGCGTCATCGCGCCGACGTCCATGACGTGCGACCCCATATTGAGCATGTGGTTGCAGATGCGCGTCAGTTCGGCGAACAGCACGCGCAGATACTGGGCGCGCAGCGGCACTTCGAGGTTCAGCAGCTTCTCGATGGCGAGCACATAGGAATGCTCCATCGCCAGCGGCGAACAATAATCGAGCCGGTCGAAATAGGGCAGCGCCTGAAGATAGGTCTTGTGCTCGATCAGCTTCTCGGTGCCGCGGTGAAGCAGTCCGACGTGCGGATCGATCCGCTCGATGATCTCGCCGTCCAGCTCCATGACCATGCGCAGCACCCCGTGCGCCGCCGGATGCTGCGGGCCGAAGTTGATCGTGTAGTTGGAAATGACCTCGTCGCCAGTGGTAGGCGACTGTTCGAGCTGGACGCTCATTTCGGGTTCCCCCCTTCGGGCGCCTTGGCGACTTTCTCGTCGCCGGGCAGCACGTATTCCGCGCCTTCCCACGGGCTCATGAAATCGAACTGCCGCAGATCCTGGGCCAGTTCCACCGGTTCATAGACCACGCGCTTGTCCTCTTCGGAATAGCGCAGTTCCTGATAGCCGGTCAGCGGGAAGTCCTTGCGGAACGGGTGCCCCTCGAAGCCGTAGTCGGTGAGGATGCGGCGGAGGTCCATGTTGCCGGCGAAGATCACGCCGTACATGTCGAACACCTCCCGCTCGAGCCAGCCCGCGACCGGCCAAAGCGTGGTGACGGTCGGCACCGGAGTATTCTCCGCAGCGCTGACCTTCACGAGGATGCGGTGGTTCCTCGTCACCGACAGCAGCATGTAGACGACTTCGAAGCGTTCGGCCCGGCTGGGATAGTCCACCCCGGCCATTTCCATGAGCTGCTGGTATTCGTGATCGTCGCGCAGCAGGCGTAGCGCGTCCTCGATCCGGTCGCGCGCGACCGTGATGACGACTTCGCCATGCTCTTCCTTGCCGGCGACGACCATGTCGCCCAGCGCCGCGGTCAATGCGTCGAGCACGCCTTCGTTGGAGGCGATCTTCGGTGCGGAATGGAGAACGGTCACTGTGCTGCCCTCACCGCTCGACCGTGCCGACGCGGCGAATCTTCCGCTGCAGCTGCATCACGCCGTAAAGCAGCGCTTCGGCGGTCGGCGGACAGCCCGGGACATAGATGTCGACGGGCACGATCCGATCACAACCGCGCACGACGCTGTAGCTGTAGTGATAATAGCCGCCGCCGTTGGCGCAGCTGCCCATCGAGATGACGTACTTGGGCTCCGACATCTGGTCATAGACCTTGCGCAGCGCCGGGGCCATCTTGTTGCACAGCGTCCCCGCCACGATCATCACGTCCGACTGTCGCGGCGATGCGCGCGGAGCAGCGCCGAAACGCTCCATATCGTAGCGCGGCATGTTCACGTGGATCATCTCAACCGCGCAGCAGGCCAATCCGAAAGTCATCCACCACAGCGAGCCGGTACGCGCCCACTGGAACAGCTCCTCGGTGCTGGTCACGAGAAAGCCCTTGTCGCTGACTTCCTGATTGAGATCCTTGAAGAAGGTCTGATCCGGCGGTGTGACGGCCTGCCCCGAGGCAAGCGGCGGGTTGGCGGACAAAGGTTGGCCGGCGCTGTTGACGAGAGTACTCATTCCCAATCCAGAGCTCCCTTCTTCCAGGCATAGGCCAGCCCGATCGCCAGCTCGCCCAGGAAGACCATCATGGTGATCCAGCCCGGCCAGCCAGTCACGTCAAGCGACACCGCCCAGGGAAACAGGAACGCCGCTTCCAGATCGAAAATGATGAACAGGATCGCGACGAGATAGAACCGCACGTCGAACTGGCTGCGCGGGTCTTCGAACGCGGGAAAGCCGCACTCGTACTCGCTGAGCTTTTCCGCGTTGGGGCTATGCGCGCCCGTCAGTCGGGCCACACCCATCGGCAGGAAGACGAAAGCCGTCGACAGGCCCAGTGCGATGACCAGGAAAATCAGGATCGGCAGGTATTGCGAGAGGTCTACCAAAGGGCTGACTCGACTGTGAACGGTTATTGACGGGCGCCCTAGTCCCCCCATCCGGAAGGCGCAAGGGCACGCTTGAACTGAGTGGATAGGTTAATTAGATAGCTATTCGCAACTGAACTAATCCATCCGCAGAGGCTGGGCCGCCATGGCGATTGCCATTGCCGCACTGCAGCATTATGCCAATCGCCAATTCCTGTCCAACGCCATTCGAAAGGCACGAAGGCCATGGCCCAGATTTCCGCCAACGACCCTATCGTCATCCTGTCCTATGCCCGCACGCCGATGGGCGGACTGTCAGGGGTCTTCGCCGATGTCCCGGCGACCGAGCTGGGGGCGACGGCGGTAAAGGCTGCTGTCGAGCGTGCGGGCGTGGCGGGTTCGGACATCGAGCGGATTTATATGGGCTGCGTATTGCCCGCGGGCCTTGGCCAGGCCCCCGCCCGCCAGGTGGCGATCAAATCCGGCCTGCCGAAATCGGTGGAAGCCACCACGGTGAACAAAGTCTGCGGCTCCGGCATGCAGACGGTCATCATGGGCGCAGAGGCGCTGGCGGCGGGGAGCATCGACCTGGTCGTCGCCGGCGGCATGGAAAGCATGACAAACGCCCCCTACCTGCTCAAGAAGCACCGCGCGGGCGCGCGCGCAGGCCATGACACGGCCTACGATCACATGTTCCTGGACGGGCTGGAAGATGCCTACGAAGGCGGCTCGATGGGCTCGTTCGCCCAAGTTACCGCCGATGAATACCAGCTCACGCGCGAAGAGCAGGATGCCTATTCGATCGAATCGCTGCGCCGCGCGCAAACGGCGATCGCCGATGGCAGTTTCGACGGCGAAGTCGTTCCCGTCACGGTCAAGACGCGCAAGGGCGAGGTGATCGTCGCCACCGACGAACAGCCCGGCAAGGGAAATCCCGAAAAGATCCCGACGCTGAAGCCTGCTTTCGCCAAGGACGGGACCATAACCGCCGCCACGTCCAGTTCGATTTCCGACGGGGCCGCAGCCGTGGTTCTCACGCGCGGCAGCGTCGCGAAGGAGAAAGGGCTTTCGCCCGTCGCGACCGTCGTGGCCGTGGCCGCCCATGCGCAGGAACCGGCAAAGTTCACCACGGCGCCGGTCGGGGCGATCAACAAGGTGCTGGAAAAAGCCGGTTGGCAGCTGGGCGATGTCGACCTTTTCGAGATCAACGAAGCATTCGCCTGCGTTTCGATGTTCGCCATGCGCGATCTCGGCATTCCGCACGATAAGATCAACGTCCATGGCGGCGCCACCGCCCTCGGCCACCCTATCGGGGCATCGGGCACGCGGATCATCGCGACATTGATCGGCGCCCTCAAGGCTAAGGGCGCGAAACGCGGGGTCGCGAGCTTGTGCATCGGTGGCGGCGAAGCGACCGCCGTCGCGATCGAACTGATCTGAGCAACCCGCCCTTAGGGCGCGCCGACCCCCCAAAGCCGGGCTTCCGGCACGAAGCCGGCGCGCCCGTGGACCTCGAACCGGCAAAGACCTGAGTCGCAGTCGCCAAGGCGTCCGACGACACCCGGCTGAAGCCGCCAGAGCAGCCGGGAGCTGCTTGTGGCCTTCTCGTACATATCGGCCGGCCCCTGCCCCTTGACGATCGCGCCGCGCTCTCGGCTGAGGAATCGCGCGAGCATCCAGCCCTTCTCCCCGTCGGGGTCCTGCACCAGGCGCCAGCCTTCGTTACGCCGCAGGACCTTCATGGGAAGTTGCGGCCGGTGATAGACCCAGGAAATCCGGTAAGTCTCCGCCGGGCCGACGCGCAAGTTCACTTCGCCGGCGCGAATTGAGGCCCAGTAGGGGACTTCTTCGTCCTGCGCTCTTGCAGGAACCGTCGCGGCCGCAAGCAGCAAACCGAAAGCTGGACTGAATTTGAACCACATCCGCGCTGCATAGCCCCCGAGGGGCAATACCTTCAAGGCGATTGACTTCGTCGACCACGCAACACGCCAAGTGCAACAGGCAAAACGTTTTCCTCCGCTGCCACGGTTGCCATTCTTGTATCCGTTAACCGTCTTGCTCTAGAGGCTCGCGCGGAGGATGCCCGCTGCCGGGCGATGGGGAGGACAGGCGATGCGCAGAAAGTTTGCTATGCTGCTGGCGGCTGCTGCCGTCGCGGCTCCCTCATTCGCGCTGGCGCAGGACGGCCGGGTCGATGTCGCGGACACCGGTGACACCGCATGGATTCTGATTTCCTCGGCATTGGTCCTGCTGATGGCGATGCCGGGGCTGACCTTGTTCTACGGCGGCCTGGTGCGCGCGAAGAACTTCCTTTCGGTTCTCGTGCAATGCGGCGCGATCGCCGCCATCGCTTCGCTTTTGTGGATCGTCACCGGCTATACACTCGCTTTCGGTAAAGTCGAAAGCGGCTGGATCGGCGCCGGCAACGCCTGGATGCTCATCGACCTCGGCAATGTGCGCGACGGGCTGACCGTACCGGAAAGCGCCTTCGCCCTGTTTCAGATGACTTTCGCCGCGATCACGCCCGCACTGATGGCTGGCGCCTGGGTCGATCGCGCCCGCTTCGGCTGGGTCGTGACCTTCTGCGCTTTCTGGAGCCTTATCGTCTACGCACCGGTGGCCCACTGGATCTGGGGTGGCGGCTGGCTCAGCACCGGTCTGGGCACGATCGACTTCGCCGGGGGCATCGTCGTCCACGCGACGGCTGGCGTGTCCGCGCTGGTCGTCGCATTGCTGCTCGGCAAGCGGGAAGGCTTTCCGCGCACCCCGCTGCTGCCGCACAGCCCGGCCCTGACGATGGCTGGCGCGGCCCTGCTGTGGGTGGGCTGGTTCGGTTTCAATGGCGGCTCCGCCCTCGCCGCGAACGACGACGCGGCAAGCGCCATCATCAACACCCACGGTGCGGCCGCGACCGCGGCGCTGGTCTGGCTGCTGATCGAGCGCTTTACGCTGGGCAAGGCGACCAGCGTCGGCTTCGCCACGGGCGCCATCGCCGGTCTTGCGACGGTCACGCCGGCGGCGGGCTTCATTTCACCCGGCGCCGCGATCCTGTTCGGCGCCGTGGGCGCTACCCTCTGCTATCCGATGATCCAGCTGGTGAAGCGCAAACTGGAGATCGACGATTCGCTCGACGTCTTCGCGGTTCATGGGGTCGGCGGCATTGCTGGCTCCTTGCTCCTGGCGGTGTTCATCTCTCCGGCGCTGGGGGGAACCGGCTACGCCGAAGGCATGGGAATGGGCAGCCAGCTCGTTGCCCAGCTCGGCGGCGTCGGGGTGGTCATCATCTGGTCGGCGATCGCCAGCGCCATCCTTGCCGTGGGCATCTCGATGGTCATGCCGATGCGGGTAAGCGGCGATGCCGAGCGCGAAGGGCTGGACATCACCAGCCATGGCGAACGCGCCTGGGAATTCGATTGAGATTTCGTATCGACGCACGGGCCGTAAAACCACGGGCCCGTGCATATCGCGATCGGACCTGACGGTCCCCGCCACCCGGCGAGGGGCAGCCGATCCAGCGCGCCCCGCGCCCCGCGTCCAACATACGCCGCCCACGGCTTCGCTTCGGGATCGCACACGAAGGCTTGAACGCCCTCGACGCGATGCCCGATCGCAATTTCCGCAAGGAATATTAGGCCGCGCCCGCCGAGGAACTCGAAAAAGGCGGTCGACCGATCAGCGCAACAATCAGTCGCCCGTCAGAATCCGATCCACCAGTTCCTTCACCGTCGGCGTGAAGTTGTTCGAATAGAACGGATCCTGCTTGAACCGATAGGCGGCATGGCCGGCAAACATCAGGTTGTCTTCCACGGGACCGCCGTGAGCGATGTCCTGGAGCGTCTTCTGGATGCAGAAGCTGCGCGGATCGGCCAGGCGTCCGGTCGTGTAATCGTCATGATCCTTCCATGACGAGAACCCGCAGTGCGACAGGCAGCCCATGCAGTCGGCCTGATCCTGGCGGATCATGTCGCGTTCGTCCGGATTGACGAAGATGATCGTATCGTCGGGCGTGCGCAGCCCTTCGGTGAAGCCTTCCAGCGCCCAGGTCCGCGCACGTTCCAGATCCTTCGGCGCAACCCAGAAGTTCTTGCCCTTCACCCCGACATCGAGCCTGACCGTATGCTCGCCGGCTTCGACCTTGGAATAGGGAACCTGCCGTTCCGATCGCGCCTCGAGGCTGCGCAGGAACGGTGTCTTCACCGCCGAGGAATAGAACCCGGTCGGGGAGAAGCGATGAAGCAGGACGTCGCCCGGCTCCAGTTCACGCAGCGCGTCCTTCCACCCCTGCGGGATCGGGCTTTCATGCGTCAGCAAGGGCCGCGTTCCGAACTGGAAGGCGATCTGTCCCAGTTCCGGATTGTCGACCCAGTTGTCCCATTCGCGTAGGAACCAGACGCCGCCGGCCATGACGATCGGCACGCTCTCGGAAACGCCTTCGGCGCGCATCGTGTCGCGCAGCGCCTTGACGCGGGGATAGGGATCTTCGGGCTTCAAAGGGTCTTCGGCGTTCGACAGGCCATTGTGCCCGCCGGCCAGCCACGGGTCTTCATAGACCACCGCGCCCAGCAACTCCGGCACCTTGTGATAGGCGCGCTTCCACAGCGCCCGGAAGGCCCGCCCCGAACTGACGATCGGCAGGTAGTTCACATTGAACCGCGCCGCGATCTCCGACAGCTTGTAAGGCATGCCCGCGCCGCAAGTGACGCCGGCGACCATGCCGCGGGTCTGTTCCAGAACGCCTTCCAGGATCGGCTGCGCGCCGCCCATTTCCCACAGGACGTTGATATTGATCGCGCCTTTGCCGCCGGCGATCTCGTGCGCGCGGCGGACCTGTTCGACAGCGCCATCGATGCCGTAGCGGATCAGTTGCTCATGCCGCTCACGCCGGGTCAACTGCTCGTAGACCTGGGGAACGATCTTGCCTTCCGGATCGTAACTATCCGCGTTAACCGCGCTGACCGTGCCGATGCCGCCGGCCGCCGCCCAGGCGCCGGAGCTGGCATGGTTGGTCGCCGACACGCCCTTACCACCCTCGACCAGAGGCCATACTTCGCGGCCGCCGTAGAGAATCGGCTTGAGACCCTTGAAACTCATTATTCCCTATCTTTCCCTTCGCGGCCGCTAGCCGCCTACAGGCCGCTTTTCCGCCTGCTGACACGGCCGTACCGCCGAAGCGGCCGGCCGGGCGCCCACCGCCTCGAACTGCGCGTAATAACCTCTTAGTTCGGGCTTACGGACAAATTCCGTCAGGCGGAAGCCCACAGCGCCAAATTCGCAGAAAAGCAAGGCCGGCGGGATGCCGTGCTGATCGGTCGGGCGATCGACATCGACAACGATGACCCTGCCGCCCGGTCGCAGGGCAGGCCGCATGCGCCACAGGAAAGGATAAGGCTCCGTCACTTCGTGGTACATGTGGACCAGGAAAATGCGGTCGAAGCTGGCGCTGGGCAATTGCGGATCGTCGGGCTGCCCGAGCTTGATCGACACGTTGTCGAGCCGTTCGCGTTCCACCCGCGTGCCGAGCCGCTCCAGCGCCGCCTTGTCGATGTCCTGCGCCAGCACCCTGCCCTTGCGCCCCACCCGTTCGCCCAGGCGGACCGTATAGTAGCCCTCTCCCGCGCCGATATCGGCGACGGTGGTGCCTTCCTTGATCTCGGCCAGATCCATCACGGTCCTGGCTTCGTTCACGCTGTCGCGCTGGATTTCGGTAGCAACGGTATTGTCCGCCGCTTTCGACACCGGGCGATCCGCGCGCGGAAATTCCCACGAACTGCGCGGGCGGTCGGACTGATCGTCCTCCTTGCCCCGGCATCCGGCGATCGTCGCCAGGCCGAGGAGCAGGACGGCGGCCGCTCTCAATCGACGTCCTCCACCGCCACCTTCTCGCCGGTGACGCGCTGAGAGAGCGCCGCGGCCATGAAAGGGTCGAGCGCGCCATCGAGCACATCGTCGGGCGCGGTCGAAGTCACGCCCGTGCGCAAGTCCTTCACCAGCTGATAGGGTTGAAGAACATAGGAGCGGATCTGGTGGCCCCAGCCGATCTCTGTCTTGGCCTGGTATTCACCCATCGTCTCGGCCTCTCGCCTGGCGAGTTCGGCCTCATAGAGACGCGCCTTCAGCATGTTCATCGCCGTCGCGCGGTTCTTGTGCTGCGAACGATCGTTCTGGCTGGCGACGATGATCCCCGAAGGAACGTGCGTGATGCGCACTGCCGAGTCGGTGGTGTTGACGTGCTGCCCGCCCGCGCCCGAGGCGCGGTAGGTATCGATCTTCAGATCCGATTCCTTGATCTCGATGTCGATATCGTCGTCGATGACCGGATAGACCCAGACGCTCGAAAAGCTGGTGTGACGGCGCGCCGAGCTGTCATAAGGGCTGATGCGAACGAGGCGGTGCACGCCGCTTTCGGTCTTGGCATAGCCATAGGCGTTCTCGCCCTTCACCAGCAGCGTCGCGCTCTTGATCCCGGCCTGTTCGCCCGCGTGATAATCGACCAGCTCGACCTTGTAGCCGTGACGCTCCGCCCAGCGCGTGTACATGCGCTGGAGCATCTCGGCCCAGTCCTGGCTCTCGGT
>Ga0209813_10000051_pt1 | contig 47545 bp, 43 predicted proteins | sample EndMethybrTD3033_FD_187596 | JGI IMG/M metagenome (GOLD analysis project Ga0209813, IMG submission 187596) | Populus endosphere microbial communities from Tennessee, USA - Endosphere MetaG P. TD hybrid TD303-3 (SPAdes) (version 2) | ecosystem: Host-associated > Plants > Roots > Endosphere... | reverse complement strand
AGGGCATGGCCGCACTTGCCACACCAACAATCGAGGAGGTTCAGCCGCTACAGATTACACCCAAGGCCGCCTGACAATGCAGCCCGCTGGCCACACCCGAATTTACACCACGTTGACGGACGCGACCCTGCCTTGTGCCAAAGCCTAGGCAGGACGTCCAAAACGGCGCGCGGCTCACAGGTCTCTTAAGAGGTTTTGAGAGGCATTTGAAGATCGAATTGGGCACGGGTCTTTCTTCTTCTCCCGGTGTCATCATTGGCAGAACAATCATGCGCAAGCATGGCCAATGATGAGCTGGGACAGCGACCGCAAACGCTGCCTCACCCCTCTCAACTGGGCGCGGATTAGGTCACCGCGTCGCCTCGCTAGCTGAGGTGAATGGGGGAGCGGCACTTCTTCTCCCTGTTCCTCCGTCCCACACAATCCCGGATGATCTCGGACTATCCCGCCTCATTTCCCGGTTGGCGATGCCACGGGGCAAGGAACACTGCCAATCTCCATGATCCTATCTACCGGCCAGCCGTTGTCGGTCTGGTCGGGGCATGGTAGAATAAGCGCCGGTACGGGCATCGTCGCACGGAACACTGCTCCGATTACAGCCCGCTTCTCCGACTGGCCCTGGATCGCGCCCTTGGCCATCGCGCCCATCAGGGAGATGCCGATGCCCCCCATTTACCGCACTAGCCTGCTCGCGGCACCTTTGATCGCTTGCCTTGGTTCCGCGCCATCCGCCGCGAAGGACGAAACGCCGCAAGGCACCCTGGTGCCCCCGCTGCCTTCGGGAACGAAAGCGCCACCGGGCACCGGCGGGATCATGGCCCCTCCCGGTGATGCGGACGAAGCCATCCGATCGGAATTCAGGACGATAGAAAAAAGGGGTACGCGGGACGCCTATCTGCTTTTCATCGAGCGCCATCCTGACCATCCGCTTGCACAGGAAGCTCGCAGACGCACGACAGAACGCACAAATCGAACACCCGAATGATCGTTTCCAATATGTTACATTATTAAGAAAAAATGTTATTTTTCATTAACCTAAAATAAGAATAAGACATGATTGAAAATAACCTCAATTAAAAATTCCAACCTTTTCATGACCATGCCACCCAGAATCAACTAAGGTCATGTTTTTAATGAAAAACACTTCTCTTGGAATCCATTATAAATAGTGACATTACTTGGCCAAAATAAACGGTCGCCGACCGACACAGCGAACGTGTCAGCCTCTAACCCTTGGGAGGATGTATGTTCAAAGTTACTGGAACGGGCCCGGCAAAAGCGAAGCTGACCCCCGATTATTCTGCACCCATCGCGGATGAGCAACAGGCGACCAACGCAGGCACGGTGACCTGGGCAGTTTCGCGCGAGGCGCAAATTCGCAGCGAAGTCACGCTGCTCTATCCCCAGGATGTGATGACGCCGCCGGCCACGACAACGGGCAGCGCGGGCGATCTCGACAAGCCTCAGGAAAATGGCAGCGCATCAACCACGGCCAGCCAAGCCGCGACCGGCGATGCCAAGATCGATGGCATATTGAGCGGCGTGAAATGGGCCGCAGGCATCACCTATAGCGACGTGGACTCCGCCGCAGACTATCAAGCCGGCTACAGTTCCGACGGCGATGGCGACGGCATCAGCGCCCAGAATGAAGGCTTTTCCCAGTTCACGGCGCAACAGACGCTGGCCATGCACACGGCGTTGAACAATGCCACCTATACGCAGTTGGCTGCCGCCTGGGGCTTTTCGATCGAGGGATTCACAAATCTGACGATCGACTATGCGGGCGCCGGCGCCGCCAACGCGACCATCCGTGCCGCCAATTCAAGCGATCCCAGCACCGCCTATGCCTATTATCCCAACAGCAACATCTATGGTGGCGACACCTTCTTCGGCAATTATTATGACAGCAGCATATATACGCTGAAAAATCCGGTCGCGGGCAATTATGCGTGGCACACCATGCTGCATGAACTGGGCCATTCGCTCGGTCTGAAGCATGGACAGGAAACCGGCGGGCCGGCCAATGTGGCACTACCCTATGCCTGGGACTCGATCGAATTTTCGGTCATGACCTATCGCAGCTATGTCGGCGCCCCGCTCTCGGGCTATACTTATGAACAATGGGGTGCGCCACAGACCTACATGATGCTCGACATCGCTGCGCTACAGACGATGTATGGCGCGGATTACTCGGTTCAATCGGGCGACACGGTCTATACTTGGAGTCCGACGACAGGCGAAACCTATATCAACGGCGGCCTGGCCATCGATCCGGGCGACAATCGTATCTTCGCCACCATATGGGATGGCGGTGGTATCGACACCTATGACCTGTCGAACTACAGCACCAACCTGACACTGGACCTCAATCCCGGTGGCTATTCGGTTTTCAGCAATGCCCAACTCGCCTATCTTGGCTCCAGCCAATATGCGCGCGGCAACATCTTCAACGCCCTGCTGTTCAACGGCAACACGGCCTCGATGATCGAAAATGCCATCGGTGGATCTGGCAATGACACGATCACCGGCAACGATCTGGCCAATGCACTGACGGGCGGCTCCGGCAGCGATTATCTGTCCGGCGGCAAGGGCGATGATGTGCTGGACGGCGGCGATGGCGACGACACGCTCCTCGGCGGCGATGGCAACGACATTATTGACGGCGCCTCTGGCGCCGACTTGATCTATGGCGGGGCCGGCAACGACATCATCTACGGCGGCTGGATGGACGACACCGTCTATGGCGAAGCAGGTGATGATATATTCGTCATCCGCCAATCGCTGGCCGGCACCGAATTTGGCGATTATACCGATGGCGGCTCCGGCACGGATCGGCTCGATCTCAGCCAGATCACCACCGCCTATGGCGCTGCCGTCAATCTCGACACGGGCAGTTGGCAGTATAATCCGCTCTATGGTGGCCCCTGGACCATTACGGGCGTGGAAAATGTCGACGGCACGCAGTTGGATGACGTCATCACCGGTAATAGCAGCGTCAACGTCTTGAACGGCAATGGTGGCAACGACACCATCTATGGCGGAGGCGGAAGCGACACCATCAACGGCGGCAGCGGCAACGACACCATTTATGGCGATGCCGGCAACGACATCATCAACGGCGGCAGTGGCAACGATGTGCTGATCGGCGGTGACGGTAACGACGTGTTTGATGGCGGCGATGGTACAGACCTTATCTATGGAGAGGGCGGCAACGACACCTTCCTGCTCGCCAATGGCTGGACCGGCAGCTATGGCGAAGTCTTCCTTGGCGGGGCCGGCTCAGACACGTTCGACATCTCCGCAGTGACCGGACTGGCAACATCGACCATCAACCTGACCGATGGCACATTTACCTATACGCCCGGCAGTTCAGGGCCGATCAGCCTGTCGAGTATCGAAAATGTGGTCGGCAGCAGCGCCGCTGACGAGATCACGGGATCTGGCGAGATCAACCGGCTCGCGGGCCTGGCTGGCAATGACATATTGTTTGGCCTGGGCGGCGATGACATGCTGGATGGTGGCGCCGGTAACGATCTGCTCGATGGCGGCACCGGCATCGATACGGCCGTCTATGGCGGCGCGACCTCAGCAGTCACCGTCAGTCTGGCCATCGCCGCCGCGCAAGCGACCGGTGGCGCGGGCACCGATACACTCACGGGAATCGAAAATCTTAGCGGCTCTGCCTATAATGACACGCTGACGGGTGATGCCGGAAACAACGTCCTGGACGGCAGAGTCGGGGCGGATACCATGACGGGTGGGGACGGGAATGACACTTATTATGTCGACAATGTCGGCGATCTCGTCGTCGAAAACTCCTCTACCGGCGGCACTGACGATCGGGTTTTTTCTTCGGTTTCCTATTCGTTGACGAACCGGACGATCGAGACCCTGACCCTGACGGGCGTTGCCGCCATATCAGCAACCGGCAACAGCAAGGCGCAAACGCTCAACGGCAACGATGCCGCCAACACCCTGATGGGGCTGGATGGCAATGACGTGCTGAACGGCTTCGGCGGGGACGACACGCTGGATGGCGGCAACGGCGATGACAGTCTGGACGGGAATGACGGCATCGACACCGCCGCCTATAATACCGCAACCAGCGCCGTCACCGTCAGCCTGGCCGTGGCCGGCGCCCAGGCGACCGGTGGCGCAGGAACCGACACATTGGCCAATATCGAAAACCTGATCGGCTCGGCCTATAATGACACACTGACGGGCAATAGCGGCGCCAACGTCATCAATGGCAAAGCCGGCAGCGACACCATGGCCGGCGGCGATGGCAACGACATTTATTATGTCGACAATGTCGGCGATGTCATCACTGAAACCTCAACAGGCGGTAGCGACACCGTCTACAGTTCGGTCAGCTACAGCGTTTCGAGCACCTATGTCGAAACCTTGATCCTGACGGGCTCCGCAGCGATCAATGCAAGCGGTAACAGCCACAACAATAGCCTCACCGGCAATAGCGGCGCCAATGTCATTCAGGGGGGCGGCGGCAATGATGTCCTCAATGGTGGCCTTGGTGCCGACACGTTATCGGGCGGGTCGGGATCGGATATCTTTGTCTTCAACTCTGCACTAGGCGGTGGAAATGTGGATTCGATTACGGATTATTCGATATCCAACGACACCATCCGGCTGGATGATTCCGTCTTCACCGGCCTAGCTCTGGGGGCCTTGGCCGCCAACGCCTTCTATGTCGGGACGGCGGCGCACGATGCGGACGACCGGATCATCTACAACAGCAGCACTGGCGCATTGTTTTTCGATGCAGACGGCAATGGTGCTGGCGCTGCGATCCAGTTCGCAACGCTCACCACCGGCCTACCGCTGGTCGCGAGCGAATTCGTCGTGATCTGACACACGAACCAGCCGAAAAAAGGGGGCGCCCGATGAAACGGGCGCCCCCTTTTTGTTTACTGCATCCGTCGCATAGGATGCCCTGAGACCTCTCGCTCAGGCCGAACCGGGAGGATGACAACCCACGCAATCCAACGGATCAGCGCGATCGATGATCCATTCGCTCATTCGCGGAAGGCGGTCTCGCGCAGCCGCCTCAACGGCGTCAGAATATATGCCAGCACAGTGCGCTTATCGCCCAGAAGTTTGACCTCGGCCCCCATGCCTGGGCCAATCAGCAATCGACGGCCATTCCGATCCATGATCGCATTGGCCGTCGTGCGGACCCGGACCAAATAGTGGCTTTCCCCCGTGCGCTCATTGACGACGGCATCGGGAGAAATGGCGATCACCCGACCATCCATCGACCCGTAAATCGCACTGTCATAGGCCGTAATGTCGATCTTAGCGCGCTGGTCCAGCCGGACCGATGCAATATCCTTTGCATCGACCAATATTTCGATCAGCAGATTGTCATGTCCTGGAACCATCTCCAGCAGGGGATCGCCGGGCCTGACGCTGCCACCGATCGTCGTCGCGAAGACACGATTGATCCGCCCATCCATCGGCGCCCGCACAATCGTGCGTTCCAGCTTATATTCATAGGCCGGCAATGCCGCCTGCCGCGCTGCCGCTTCGCCACGCGCCGCCGTCAGTTCGCCGGCGGTCCGGGCGAACCAATCGCGCTTGTCCTGCGCGGCGCTGGCCTGCGCCTCGGCCACCGCCGCCTGCGATCGCGCAAGAGCAGCCGCCGCAGCAGCCGCATCGGCGGCTGCGACATTATATCCATTTTCCGCCTGCAATAACGATCGGCGCGGTTCAATGCCCTCCAGCACCAGCGGCCGGACAAGTTGCAACTCTGCGCGGGCGGTATCGCGGGCCGAGTTGCGGGCCATCTGTGCAGCCTCCGCCTCCAGCACAGCCCGCCTTGCCTGGTCGATCCGCGCCGAATTGACCATCATCAAGCTGCTGAACTCAGCGATGCGGGACCGATGCAGCCCCAGTTCCACGGCGATCTGGCTCGCCATGACAGGATCGCGGGCGGCTGGGAAATCCGGCTCTCGTCCTGCCATTTCCGCTTCCAGCCGAGCAGTCTTGAGCGACAGGACATCGCTGCTGGTACGATTGACGGCCAGATCGGAACCGGGCTGGATGGGATTGAGCCGGATCAGTGCGGCTCCCTGCTTCACCTGCTGTCCTGTCCGCACAAGGATCGCCTCGACGATCCCGCCCTCAAGGTTCGAAATAACCTGCAACTGGGAACTGGGAATGACCCTGCCGGCGGCACGGATGGTGCGGTCGATTTCCGTCAGCCCCGCCCAAAGCAGGAAGATCAGCAGGAAGGCCCCGATCGTCCAGAGGAAGATATTGGCCGGAACCGCCGCCTGAATCGGCGCGACCGGGTCCATTTTGCGCTCCATCTTCATGCCGCCTTGCCCTGCGCCAGCCGCTGCAATACCGCATCGCGCGGACCATCCGCCACGACCCGCCCCTGTTCCAGCACGATGATCCGATCCACAAGTCGCAGCAATGGCGTGCGATGAGTGATGAGCAGGAAGGTCCGGCCATGGATTTCCTCCTGCAACCGGCCAATCAGATCCAATTCGGTCTGGGCATCCATCGCGCTGCTGGGCTCGTCGAAAATCAGAATTGGCGGTCGTCCAGCCAGAGCGCGCGCGATCGAAATCGACTGGCGTTGTCCGCCTGACAAACCGTCACCACGATCCGTCAGTTTCAGATCATAGCCATTGGTGATCTGCCCCATGAAACGATGGGTGCCACTGATTTCGGCGACACGAACCATTTCATCCGGATCGACATGATCGCGCTCAAGACAGATATTTTCGCGGACCGAGCCGGCCAGAAGCGCATTGTCCTGCAGGGCCGCGCCAATATGCCGGCGTAAATGGATGGGATCAAATTGGCGTATGTCGATCCCGTCGACCATCACCACGCCATCCTGCGGTTCATACAGGCCAAGCACCATGCGGGCGAGCGTCGACTTGCCGGACCCCACTCGACCAAGAAAGCCGACCCGTTCCCCCGGCGCGATCATCAGGTTGAGTTGGGCGAGCGCCTTGTCCGGCGTTCCAGGATAACGAAAGCCGACATTGCGCAATTCGATCCGTCCCTGCACCGACGGTCGCAGCGCATCGCCTTCCGGCCCTTCGCTCGGCGTTTCCATCAACGCATTGATCTGGCGATAGGCGACACGTGTGCTCGACAGGCGCGAGAGCAAGGTGGCAATCTGCGCCAGCGGCGCGATGGCGCGACCGCACAGGACGGAACAGGCCAGCAATGCGCCCGTCGTGATGCTGTGGCTGCGTAACAATCCGACACCGACGATGATCGTACCACAATAGGCAATGGTGTTCGCACTGCTGGCAATGGTGATCGCCACCGACGAGAGCAGTCGCTGGCTGAGGGAACTGTGGGAATGACGATTGAGCGCCATGCGCCAGCGCGCATTGAGCATTGGCCCGGCACTGGTGGCCTTGACTGTCTCCAGATTGCCGATCGCTTCAACCAACACCGATTGTTTGACAAGACCATCGCCCAGGCTTTGGGCTGACAGCCGGTCCAACGCCGGATTGGTGAAGATTCCGGCCAGGACCACGATCGGAATCATCGCAAGCGGCAACAGCACCAGAACCCCGCCCAACATGGCAATCACGGCCAGCGTCACGAGAATGAACGGTACATCTATGAACGCCGTGAGAGTGGCCGATGCGAAAAAATCGCGCAGCGTTTCCAATTCCCGCATCAGACCGGTCAACGTCCCGGTCGACCCGCGACGCTTATCGAGCCGCAACGCCACGATCTTGGCAAACAGGGTATCGCCGACCTCATAGTCGATGTTCGCGCCGGCAATATCGACAAAATAAACGCGCAGCAGGCGCAGTATAAAATCAAATATCACGACGATGATCAGGCCGATACTCAACCCCACCAGAGACGAGGACGCATCATTGGGGACCACCCGGTCATAAACCGTCATGGTGAAGAGCGACGAGACCAATGCGAACAGATTGATCATCGCTGCTGCGATCGCCACCTTGATATAGGTTCGGCGATTGCGCAGCATCGGTTCGATCAGCCAGGGGGCGAAACGGGCCTTGGCAACGGCAAGCAGGGGCTGGTCGGTCACGGGGTCACCATCCGATCGGCTGGAGCGATGCTTATTCCCAGTTCGGCGAGCAACTGGCCATTTTTCGCCAGCAATGCAAAGCGGGACAAATCCCATTCCGCCAGGGTCTCGACAAGGCTGGTGAGAGCCAGAAAATAGCTGTCCTCGGAATATATCAGGTCGTAGAGCGTCCCATCCAGCGCCTCGAACCGGGTTGCAACGACATCCCTGGCGTCGCGATTGGCTCGATAACTCGCCTGCGCCGCGACAAGCTGCGCCTCCACCCCCTTAAGGTCCGCCAGCGCCATTTGGGCGTCGCGCAAGGCTTCCTGCCGTACACGGGCAGCATAGGCCTCTGCAGCGTCCGCCCGCGCCGTGGCCTGGTCCGCCCGTGCATTGATCCCGGCCCCCAGTTGGGCCCGGACGATGATACGCCCACGAATGTCGTAATCATCCGGATTTTCGAACAAGCCGTATCGGCTTGCTTCCAGCCCCGCTGCGATGGTCGGCAACCGTTCCGCACGGGCTGCACGGGCGTCCTGTCGCGCGGCACGCGCTTCGGCATCGGCACGCAGAACGGCCGGCGAGCGCAGAACCAGCGCCTCCAGCGCATCGCTTTCATCGCGAATATCGATATATGGCAACGGCCCACGCGCAATTTCCGCCGGTACATCATGGCCCGTCAGCGATCGATACTGTGCCTCGGCGCTGCCCCGGTCACGACGAAAGCCCGCAAGACGCATTTCCACCGAAGCAATCGAACTGTCGAGGCGAGGCAGGTCGCCCCGCGCCGAATAGCCGCGCGCGATGCGCCGTTCCAGCGCCGTTCGGAACCGCTGCTGCCGCGCAATATACTCGATTGCCGCCTGCTCCATCCATCGCTGGGCGAGGATCGAATACCAGGCCGTAATTGTTCGAATGGCAACATCCTGCCCATAGCCCTGCGTGGTCGAACGGGCCGCTTCCACCCTCGCCGTTCCCGCCCCGATCCGATTGGATGCCGTTCCAAAATCGAGCAACCGTTGGCGCACGGATGCGATGGCATCTGTACGCCCTCTGGGACGCGCCCTTTCGATCACATTGTCGGGATCATCAGAAAAATTGCGTGCGAGCGACCGGTTGGCGTCAACACTGAGGTCCACGGACGGGAACAGGGCCGATCGGGCCTGAACACGGGCAGCCTCGGCCTCATGCTCACCAGCGCGCCCTTCCTCGATCAATGCATTGTTCCGGACCGCAGCCGCCACTTCCGAACGGAAAAAGGCGCCGCTGCTGGTTTGGTCGATCAAGGCGAGTACCGGATCATTCGTCGCCGGCGCTGAGAAGGGATTGGGATTGGGGGGAACGACCAATCGATCCTGGCACCAGGCTGGAATGATCGATGCACTGTTGAACGCAATGACCAGCCCTAAAAGCTTCGGCTTACACCAAAGATTTTCGTTCCTCATTGAGCCTGTTATCATTGACACTCGCACAGAACCCCAACCGTGCTAAAGCCTCATTTTCCAACCATGACTCACCCCAAGCTTCGCCATGATCTTCAGCATCCAACAATGCCTGAACAAATAATATGACACAACTCCATAAAAAACGATGCTTATTTTACATATTTGGTAAATTTATTTAGCCATCACATTATGATATCACTGTACCATCGATAATCATCCATATTTTCAGTATATTTAGCCCGAACCCTATATTGCAGTGCGCGAGCGACGATGTTCGCTGCAATTCCAAAAAATGTCGATCAGGCTTACAATGGGATTGATGGGCCATGCGTCATTAACCTTCATCACGCCCTTATTTTCGCCAATCAACACAATTGGCACGACGCCTGCTTCTCCCCGTGCATTCCCACCGTTCAACTACCCGGGGGATGCCGGCACGGTCTCCGCCGGCATCCCCCACCCGGTGGCCCTCCTCCTCCTTCTTGCCGCGCGGATCGCTCCGCTTCATTCGTTATGCATGACGAAGGGGACGGCGCGATGAACAAGCGGGACATGCTCAAAATAAGTGCCACGGCCGCCATGAGCCTGATGCTGAGCAAAGGCAGCATGGCGCAAGCCCTCGCTCAACCACCAGCCGATCTGGCACGAAACGAGCCCTTCTGGGCCGCGCTCCGCGCCCATTACCGGACCGACAATCGCTTCATCAATCTGGAGAATGGCTTCTACTGCTTCCAGCCCGATACCATCCTCGACGCCCATTTCGCGAATGTCCGGGCGATCAATGGCGAGGCGTCACATTATATGCGCACGAAGCTCGAGGCCGATGTGCTGAAGGTCCGTGGTCAGGTCGCGCGGCTGGCCGGCTGCCCGGTCGAGGAACTGGTCGTCACCCGCAACACCACGGAATCGCTCGACACCATCATCAACGGCATCGACTGGAAACCGGGCGACAAGGCGGTGATGGCGACCCAGGATTATGGGGCGATGATCGACATGTTCGCCTTGCAGGCGCGGCGCCATGGCATGGTCAACCGCATCGTCGAGGTGCCGCTCCACCCCAAAAGCGATGCCGAGATCATCGACGTCTATAGCGCCGCCCTGACCGATCGCACGCGACTGCTGATGGTATCCCACATCGTCGGCGGCACCGGCCAGGTGCTGCCGGTCAAGGCGATCTGTGCGATGGCGCAGGAACGCGGCGTGCCGGTGATGGTCGACGGCGCCCACAGCTTCGCCCATCTCGACTTCAGAATTCCGGATCTCGGCTGCGACTATTATGGCGCTTCGCTGCACAAATGGCTGTCGGCGCCGCTCGGCCTGGGCGTGCTCTGGGTGCGGCGCGACCGGATAGCCGCGCTCTGGCCGATGTTCGGCGACGCCAGCATGGCGGACGACGATATCCGCAAGCTCAACCATCGCGGCACCCACCCGATCCACAGCGACCTGACGCTCGCGACCGCCATCGCCTTCCACGAAACGATCGGCGCATCGCGCAAGCTCGCCCGTCTGCGCCATCTGCAAAGCTATTGGACCAGCAAGGTGAGTGTCCTGCCCAATATCCGGCTCAACACGCCCGCTGACCCGGCGCGGACCTGCGCCATCGCCAATGTCGGTGTGGAGGGCATCGCCCCGGCACAGCTCGCGGCGATGTTGATGGACAGATATGGCATCTACACCGTCGCGATCGATCGCGGCACGGTGCAGGGCGTGCGCGTCACGCCCCAGCTCTATACGTCGATCGCCGAGCTGGATGCGCTGGTCGCCGCCCTCACCGCCATCGCCCGCAGCGCCTGAGCCCCAAAAGAAAAAGGGCGGCCCGACCAGCGGACCGCCCCTTACTCTCTCATCCTGAAACGGGGATCAGTTCGCCGCAGCGACGCCGTTGTCGGTCATCAGCTGCTGCAGTTCGCCAGCCTCATACATTTCCATCATGATGTCGCTGCCGCCGACAAATTCGCCCTTCACATAGAGCTGGGGAATGGTCGGCCAGTCGGAGAAGGCCTTGATGCCCTGGCGGACCGCCTGGTCCTGCAGCACGTCGACCGTCTCGTAATTCACGCCCAGATGCTCCAGGATCGCGATCGCGCGGCTGGAAAAGCCGCACTGGGGGAAGAGCGGCGTGCCCTTCATGAAGAGCACCACGTCATTACCGTTGACGATGTCGGCGATCCGCTGCTGCACGGCGTCGGTCATTTCACTGGGTCCAATTCTCTTGTCTGGCGTCGCCGCGCGGCGGGACGCATATGTCGCTATGGCGGTTAGTTGGGAACGGCGGTGGTCAGTTGCAAGGCGTGAAGCACCCCGCCCATGCGTCCGCCCAGCGCCGCATAGACTGCGCGCTGCTGCGCCACCCGGGTCATGCCCCGAAAGCTTTCGGACACGACCTTCGCCGCATAATGATCGCCGTCGCCGGCCAGGTCGGTAATCTCGACCTGCGCATCCGGGATCGCGGTCTTGATCATCTCGGCAATATCGTCTGCTGCCATCGGCATGGCGATACCTGCCTTACTGCGCTTCGATGAACATGCGGCGGGCGATCACCGCCTGCTCGTCGAGCGCGGTGCGCACGCCGGCTTCGTCGATGTCGAGGCCGGCCTGGGTCATGTCGCCCAGCAGCTTGCGGATGACGTCCTCGTCGCCCGCTTCCTCGAAATCGGCCTGCACGACGGCCTTGGCATAGGCGTCGGTTTCCTCAGGCGTCAGGCCCATCTTCGCGGCCGCCCACTCGCCCAGCAGGCGGTTGCGGCGCGCCTGGATGCGGAACTGCATCTCCTGGTCGTGCGCGAACATATTTTCAAATGCGCGCTCGCGGTCGTCGAAAGTGGTCATGCGTGAAGCCCTGTTGAAATGCGTCTGTCGCGCTCAGAGATAGGCGGAACCGCGCCGTTAGGCAACGGCCGGCACCAGCCAGGGGCGCAATGCCGCATCCTTCGCCTCGAACGAGTCGATCACATCCGCCTCGTCCAGGGTCAGGCCGATCTCGTCCAGGCCGCCCAGCAGGCAATGCTTGCGGAACGGATCGATCTCGAAGCTGAAGCGATCCTGATATTGGGTGGTGACGCTCTGCTGCTCCAGATCGACATGGATCGGATCGGTCTTGGCGACCTCCATCAGCCGGTCGATCGCCTCCTGCGGCAGCACCACGGTCAATATGCCGTTCTTGAATGCATTGCCCGAAAAGATGTCGGAGAAGCTCGGCGCGATCACCACCTTGATGCCCAGATCGCCCAGCGCCCAGGCGGCATGTTCACGGCTGGAGCCGCAGCCGAAATTGTCGCCCGCGATCAGGATCGGGCTGCCGGCATATTCGGGATCGTCAAAGACATTGCCCGGCTCCTTGCGCAGCACCTCGAACGCGCCCTTGCCAAGGCCGGCGCGCGAAATCGTCTTGAGCCAGTGCGCCGGGATGACGATGTCGGTGTCGACATTCTTCATCCCGAACGGATAGGCCCGGCCGTCAACGGTAGTCAGCTTGTCCATCAGTGCGCCCGCTTCGCCTCCACCGCAGGACCGTCCTCAGCGCGGCCCAGCGTCGCGGCCATCGCCGCACTGGCCAGCGCGCCCAGCGCCAGCACCCAGAATACCTTCTTCATGCGACCATCCCCTCTTTTTCACCCATCAATGCGCGCACATCGGTCAACCGCCCGGTCAGCGCGGCCGCCGCCGCCATTTCCGGCGAGACCAGATGCGTGCGCGATCCCGGACCCTGGCGGCCCATGAAATTGCGGTTGCTGGTCGATGCGCAGCGTTCGCCGGCCGGCACCTTGTCCGGGTTCATGCCCAGGCATGCCGAACAGCCCGGCTCGCGCCATTCGAAACCGGCGTCGAGGAAGATGCGGTCCAGCCCCTCGGCCTCGGCCATGCGCTTGACCAGACCCGATCCCGGCACGACCATCGCATGCTTGATGCCGGCGGCGATATGCCGCCCCTTCAGCAGGCCGGCGGCGGCGCGCAGATCCTCGATCCGGCTGTTGGTGCAACTGCCGATGAAGACATGCTCGATCGCAACATCTTCCATCTTCTGCCCGGCGGACAGGCCCATATAGTCGAGCGACTTCTGCGCGGCGGCACGCTTCGACGCATCGGCGAAGCTTTCCGGGTCCGGCACCACGCCGGTCACCGGCACGACATCCTCGGGGCTGGTGCCCCAGGTGACGTTGGGGACGATGTCGGCCGCGTCGATCACGACCGTCTTGTCGAACACCGCGCCTTCATCGGTGTGCAGCGTCTTCCACCAGGCGACGGCGGCATCCCAGTCGGCACCCTTGGGCGCCATCGGACGGCCCTCGATATAGGCGAAGGTCTTTTCGTCCGGCGCGAACAGGCCGGATCGGGCGCCCGCCTCGATCGACATGTTGGCGACGGTCAGGCGGCCCTCGATCGACATGTCGCGGAACACCGACCCGCGATATTCCATGACGTATCCGGTGCCGCCGGCAGTGCCGATCGTGCCGCAGATCGCCAGCGCCACATCCTTGGGGGTGACGCCATAGCCCAGTTCGCCCTCGACCACGACCTGCATGGTCTTGGACTGTTTCAGCAGCAGCGTCTGGGTCGCCAGCACATGCTCGACCTCGGACGTGCCGATGCCGAAGGCCAGCGCGCCCAGCGCGCCGTGCGAGCTGGTATGGCTGTCGCCGCAGACCAGAGTGGTGCCCGGCAGGGTGAAGCCCTGTTCCGGGCCGACGACATGGACGATGCCCTGTTCCGGGTCCGCGTCACCGATCAGGCGCACGCCGAATTCGGGCGCATTGCGTTCCAGCGCGGCAAGCTGCTGCGCGCTTTCCGGGTCGGCGATCGGGATGCGATGCCCCTCGGCGTCGCGGCGCGGCGTGGTCGGCAAATTATGGTCGGGGACCGCAAGGGTCAGGTCGGGCCGGCGCACCTTGCGTCCAGCCAGGCGTAGGCCTTCGAACGCCTGCGGGCTCGTCACTTCATGCACGAGGTGACGATCGATATAGATCAGGCAGGTTCCATCGGGACGCCGTTCAACGACATGCGCGTCCCAGATCTTCTCATAGAGGGTGCGTGGCTTAACCATGGTCCCCTCCCCCTAGACCCGTAAGGCGCGAGGGGAAAGGGGGAGAAACGGAGCTTGCGATGGAAAATATGCGTTTTTCGCAAGGCTGAAGCAATAATGTTACGCCGCGCGATAATCCTCGACCACGCGGCCGACCGCCGCCAGTTCCGCCTCATGACCCTCCTCGCGCCAGGTCTCGGCCAGCGCCGCCTGTTCCCATTCGCGCATCGCGGGATGGGCCAGCATGGTCTCGACCCAGCCGCGCGCGATCGGCCCGACATCCAGGCCATAGCTGCGCACCCGGAAGGCGACCGGCGCATAGAAGGCGTCGAGTGCGCTGAATTGCGCACCCGCCAGATAGGGGCCCCCAAAGCGCGCCAGCCCCTGCTCCCAGAGTTCGCGCAGCCGGGCGATATCCTTGTTGAGCGCCGGCTCGATCAGGTTCAGCTCAACCCGCACCCCGACATTCATCGTGCAGGTCGACCGCAGCGCGGAAAAGCCGCTGTGCATTTCCGCCACCGCGCACTGGGCAAAAGCCCGCGCATCAACGTCGGCAGGCCAGACGCCCTGATGCCGATCGGCCAGATAGAGAAGGATGCCGAGCGAATCCCAGACCGTCCGGTCGCCGTCGATCAGCGCGGGCACCTGCCCCGTCGGCGAAAAGCTGCGGAAGGCGCTGTAATTGACCGGCGCGGCAAAGGGCTCGATCCGATCGGCAAAATCAATCCCCAGCCCCTTCATCAACAGCCAGGGCCGCAGCGACCAGCTCGAATAATTCCGGTTGGCGGTGATGAGCGTATAGGCCATCGATCAATCTCCCCTGTGCGTTGTGCGCGTCCCCTTAGCGCAGCGGGGAACGGTCCGACAGGCGGAACGATCCATTGGCCTGACAAGCTCAGCTTATCAGCGAAAATCGCGGATCACCGCCTCAAGTTACCGGATTGCCCTGCCGAAACCGCCAGTTCGACGCCGAGTCGAGCGGAACAACATTAGTTTTTTCAATATGTTAGAGGGAAACAATCGGAAGTTTGCGCATATGCGCCATGGGAGATTTTCGCCGAAAGCCAAAAAATGACGACAATAGAATAGGTTGACGATAGAAAGAGCCAGCCGGAACTTTACACCGGACGCATGCCTGTAGGACAGGGCCTTCATCGCGAAGGCTGCCGGGATGGGGTGAGTAGGGGACTTACAGCTATTGGGGATCGGGCGTTCATTAGCAGACATGCTTGGCGAAAACGATCCAACTATGATCGCTGAAATGCTGACTTTCCGTCATTGCGATAGCTTAACGTTTGGCTTAGCCGATCAGCTATGGATGACTTCTTTTCTGGCATGTCTTTCAAAGCCAAAGTCGCTGGTTGGAGCATAATCGTCGGCGCTATGGTTGTCCCATTTCTATTGATGGCGACCATCGGACGTCCTGAGCCAATGGCTCGCAGCTTGGTTCATGGCTGCTATGTTGCATCTAATGCACCAGCACTCCTTATTCGGGACGATGCGGTTTACATCATCGAACCCGCCCGTCGCAAATTCAGCTATGTCGTGGAGCGTTCCAAAACAAGTTATCAACTGAACGTAAGACCTGCTCTGGCGCTCTCTATCCAGCCGGACGGAAGTTATATTTTCGGTGAGCAAGTGGGTGTCGGATATTTCTGGTCGCTGTTGCCCGTAGGCAACAAGAACCGCAATCGGGTCAGGCACCCAGAAGAATATGGCGGCCGATTCGAAGTCGCTGCGATTGGACCTTCGATCGTCTATACGCGAACGACTGACCCCAGCGCATGTCGCATTGTCCGCTGATCGGAAAATGCACCCGATCCACGATTGTCCTGTCTTGGTCGGAAGCCGCCCTACCCTCATCCGTCATGCCGGGCTTGACCCGGCATCCCGCTTTTCGACGCTACAGATAAAGAAGCGAGACCCCGGCTCAAGGCCGGGGTGACGATGGCCGCATCTGGTCATTAACCGTCAAAATCCAACATCGTCATTGCGAGCGTAGCGAAGCAATCCACGGGTCTGCAATGGATTGCTTCGCTACGCTCGCAATGACGGGAGATGGTCGTCAGCCGTCAACGCCCGGCATCGTCATGGTCTTGCGGAAACCGGCGGATTTTGCCCCTGCCATTGATGGCAGGGGCTGAAACGCGATGGATCAGTCCAGGTTCGGGCGCAGATAGCGTTCGGCGGTTTCCAGGTCGATGCCGCGGCGGGCGGCATAATCTTCGAGCTGGTCGCGGCCGACGCGGGCGACGCCGAAATATTCCGCCTGCTGGTGGCCGAAATAGAAGCCGCTGACCGCCGCCGTCGGCAGCATGGCGAAGCTTTCGGTGAGCGTCGCGCCGGTCGCATGATGGGCGTCCAGCATTTCGAACAGGATCGGCTTCAGACTATGTTCCGGGCAGGCCGGATAGCCGGGTGCCGGGCGGATGCCGCGATATTCTTCCTTGATCAGCGCCTCGTTGGTCAGCTGCTCGCCCTCGGCATAGCCCCAGAGCGCGGTGCGGACATAATGGTGCAGCCGTTCGGCAAAGGCTTCGGCGAGACGGTCGGCCAGCGCCTTGAGCAGGATGTCCGAATAATCGTCGATCGCATTCTTGAAGCGGGCCAGATGCGGCTCGATGCCGTGGATCGACACGGCAAAGCCGCCCATCCAGTCGCCATCATGGCTGATGAAGTCGGCGAGGCACATATTGGCCCGGCCTTCGCGCTTGGCGATCTGCTGGCGCAGCATCGGCAGGGTATAATGTTTCTCGTCCTCGACATGGACGATGATGTCGTCGCCCTGACGACGGCAGGGCCACAGGCCCGCGACGCCGCGCGCGGTCAGCCATTTCTCATCGATGATCTTCTGGAGCATCTTCTGCGCATCGGCGAACAGGCTGCGGGCGCTTTCGCCGACAATCTCGTCCTCCAGGATGGCGGGATAATTGCCGGCCAGCTCCCAGGCGCGGAAGAAGGGGGTCCAGTCGATATAGTTGACCAGATCCTTCAAGTCCCAGTCGGGGAAGCGGTGGGTGCCGGGCAGCCTGGGACGGGGTGCCTTCAGGCTCTCGTCCATCTCGAAGGCGTTGGCGCGGGCGTCGTCGAGCGACAGGAGCTGGCTCTGCCCCTTGTTCGCGCGGGCGACGCGGACATGCTCATAATCATCCTTGGTCTTCTGGACGAAATCGGCCTTCTGCGTTTCCGACACCAGGGCGGTGGCGACGCCGACCGCGCGGCTGGCGTCGAGCACATGGACGACCGGGCCGGTGAAGGCCGGGTCGATGCGCAACGCGGTGTGGACGCGCGAGGTGGTCGCGCCGCCGATCAGCAGCGGCATGGTCATGTTGGCGCGCTGCATTTCCGCCGCCACCGTCACCATCTCGTCGAGCGAGGGGGTGATGAGGCCGGACAGGCCGATCATGTCGGCGTCATTCTCGTTCGCGGCCTTGATGATGTCCTGCCAGGGCACCATCACGCCCATGTCGATCACCTCGAAGCCGTTGCACTGGAGCACGACGCCGACGATATTCTTGCCGATATCATGGACGTCGCCCTTGACCGTCGCCATGATGATCTTGCCCTTGCCCTTGGCGCCGGGTTCCTTGGCTGCCTCGATATAAGGCAGCAGATGGGCCACCGCCTTCTTCATGACGCGGGCGGACTTCACGACCTGGGGCAGGAACATCTTGCCGGCGCCGAACAGGTCGCCGACCACGTTCATGCCGTCCATCAGCGGGCCTTCGATGACCTGGATCGGCTTTTCGGCGGCGAGGCGGCATTCCTCGGTGTCTTCCACGACATACATGTCGATGCCCTTGACCAGCGCATGTTCGAGGCGCTTGGCGACCGGCCAGCCGCGCCATTCCTGCGCGGCCTTTTCCGATGCGGCATCCTTGCCCTTGAAGGATTCCGCGAGCGCGACGAGGCGGTCGCCGGCTTCGGGATCGCTGTTGAGGAGGACGTCCTCGCACGCCTGGCGCAGCGCCGGGTCGATCGCGTCATAGACGTCGAGCTGCCCGGCATTGACGATCGCCATGTCGAGGCCGGCGGGGATGGCGTGATAGAGGAAGACCGAGTGCATCGCCCGGCGCACCGGTTCGTTGCCACGGAAGGAGAAGGAGAAGTTGGACAGGCCGCCCGAGATATGAACGTGCGGGCAGCGCTTCTTGATCTCGCGGCAGGCCTCGATGAAGTCGACGCCGTAGTTGTTATGCTCCTCGATCCCGGTGGCGACGGCGAAGATATTGGGATCGAAGATGATGTCTTCGGGCGGGAAGCCGATCGTCATCAGCAGCTTGTAGGCGCGCTCGCAAATCTCGACCTTGCGGGCCTGGGTGTCGGCCTGGCCGGTCTCGTCGAAGGCCATGACCACCACGGCCGCGCCATAGGCCATGCAGAGGCGGGCGTGATGCAGGAAGGCTTCCTCGCCTTCCTTCATGCTGATCGAGTTGACCACCGGCTTGCCGGAGACGCACTTCAGCCCCGCCTCGATGACTTCCCATTTGGAGCTGTCGATCATCACCGGCACGCGGCTGATGTCCGGCTCCGACGTCATGAGCTTGAGGAAGGTGGTCATCGCCTCGACCGCGTCGAGCAGGCCTTCGTCCATGTTCACGTCGACGATCTGCGCGCCATTTTCGACCTGCTCGCGGGCGATGTCGATCGCCGCGGCATAGTCGCCGGCCATGATCAGCTTCTTGAACTTGGCGGAGCCGGTGACGTTGGTGCGCTCGCCGATGTTGACGAAGGTGGCGGTGGATTGCTGGGTCATCGGTTTCTTCCAAAAATCCTCCCCCTTTGGGGGAGGGGAACCATGCCGCAGGCATGGTGGAGGGGTATCACGCTATCGAGGGGGTGACACCCCTCCGTCTGGCTTCGCCAGCCACCTCCCCTTCCAGGGGAGGATGAAACTAGGCCGCGATGTGCATCGGTTCGAGGCCGGCAAGGCGGGTCACGACCGTCAGTTCGGGCACCTGGCGCGGCTTGTGGCCGGCCAGCGCCTTCGCCACTGCGCCGATATGGGCGGGCGTCGTGCCGCAGCAGCCCCCGACCATGTTGACCAGCCCTTCGTCCACCCACTGGCGGATCAGCTTCGCGGTGGTTTCCGGCAGCTCGTCATATTGGCCCAGTTCATTGGGCAGGCCGGCATTGGGATAGGCCAGGATCAGCGTGTCGGCATTTTTCGACAGTTCGGCCAGATAGGGCCGCAGCAGGTCCGCGCCGAAGGCGCAGTTCACGCCGATGGTCAGCGGCTTCAGGTGGCGCAGCGAATACCAGAAGGCATTGATCGTGTGGCCCGAGAGATTCCGGCCCGACATGTCGGTGATGGTGAAGCTGAGCATCACCGGCACCGAACGACCCGCCGCTTCCTCGGCCTCGCGCGCGGCCATGCCGGCGGCCTTGGCGTTGAGCGTATCGAAGCAGGTTTCGATCAGCAGGAAGTCGACGCCGCCGGCGATCAGCGCGTCGCACTGTTCGCGATAGTCGGCCTTGAGCGTGTCATAATCGACCTCGCGATAGGCGGGATCGTTGACGTCGGGCGAGATGCTGAGCGTCTTGTTGGTCGGGCCGATCGAGCCGCAGACGAAGCGGGGCTTGCCGTCCTTGGCCGTCGCCTTTTCGCAGGCAGCCCGCGCGATCTTGGCGGCGACGACATTGATGTCCCACACCAGATGCTCGCAGCCATAATCGGCCATCGCGATCTTGGTCGAGGAGAAGGTGTTGGTCTCGATCATGTCGGCGCCATTGTCGAGATAGGCGGTATGAATGCCCTCGACGATGTCCGGCCGGGTCAGGCAGAGCAGGTCGTTATTGCCCTTCTGGTCCTTGGCGAGATCCAGGTCACCGCGATAATCGGCTTCGGTCAGGCCGTGCTTCTGGATCGAGGTGCCATAGCCACCGTCGAAGATCAGGATCTTTTCCGCCGCCAGGGCGCGCAAACGTGCTTCGGCGTTCATGCCGTCTTCTCCAGTTCAGCCGCAACCTGCGGGCGCAGGCCCAGCAGGTGGCAGATCGCATAGCTTAGTTCCGCCCGGTTGAGCGTATAGAAATGAAAGTCGCGCACGCCGCCCATATAGAGGTTGCGGCACAGTTCGGCCGCCAGCGTGGCCGAAACGAGCTGGCGCGCGGCGGGATGCTGGTCCAGCCCGTCGAACAGGCGGCCCATCCAGGCGGGGACATCGGTGTTGCACATCGCCGACATGCGCTGGACCGCGGCGAAATTGCTGACCGGCATGATGCCGGGAATGACATCCGCATCGATGCCGGCGGCGGCGACCGTGTCGCGGAAGCGGAAGAAGGTGTCCGCCTCGAAGAAGAATTGGGTGATCGCACGGGTCGCGCCGGCGTCGATCTTGCGCTTCAAATTGTCGATGTCGCTCTGCGCGCTCAGCGCATCGGGATGGGTTTCGGGATAGGCGGCGACCGAAATCTCGAAATCATGGCGCTTGCGCAGCCCCTCGACCAGTTCGGCCGCGCCCTTGTACCCATCGGGGTGCGGCTGGAAGGCGGTGCCGGCCTCCGGCGGATCGCCGCGCAGCGCGACGATATGGCGCACGCCCGCTTCCCAATAGGCGTCGGCGACCTCGTCGATCTCGGCCTTGCTGGCGGCGACGCAGGTCAGGTGCGCGGCGGCGGCCAGCGGCGTTTCCTTCGCGATGCGCGCGACCGTATTATGGGTGCGCTCGCGGGTGGAGCCGCCCGCGCCATAGGTCACCGACACGAATTTGGGCGCCAGCGGCGTCAGCGTCTCGATCGCCGACCAGAGTTGCTCCTCCATCTTCTCCGTCTTGGGCGGGAAGAATTCGAAGCTCACATTGAGGTCGCCGGCCAGATCCGCATAGAGCGGCCCTTCGGCATCATGGCGGGCGCGGTCAGTCTGGGTCATGCGGAAATCCGTTCTTCGATGGGCAGGATGTCGGCGCCGCGCTGGCGCCCGAGCCACAATTGTACCGTCAGTTCCTGGCCGGGCAGCATGTCCACCCGCTCCAGTTCCAGGCCCGCCTGCGCGAACCAGCCTTCGATCTGCATGTCGGAAAAGCCCAGGCGCGCATGCTGGTCGCGGGTGCGCAGCTCCTCGCGTTCATGGGCGGCGAAATCGACGATCAGCACCCGGCCGCCGGGCCTCAGCACCTGCGCCGCCTGTGCGATCACCTGTTCGGGCGCCTGGGCATAATGCAGCACCTGATGCAGCAGCACCGTGTCGACGCTGGCGGGATCGATCGGCAGCGCGGCGAAATCGCCGAGCAGCAGCGCATATTTGTCGCCCGCATCCTCGGGCAGCTTGGCGCGGGCGAGCCGCAACATATCGGGGCTGCGATCAAGCGCCGTCACCTGATCGGCGGAAGGGCCGAACAATTCGATCATCCGCCCGGTGCCGGTGCCGATGTCGAGCAGATGGCCGATAGCCTGCCCGTCCAGCATCGCGCGCATCGCCGCTTCCACATCGGCTTCGGCGACATGGAGCGAACGGATCGCGTCCCATTCCTCGGCATGTTCGGCGAAATAGGCTTCGGCTGCACGGGCGCGCTCGGCCCGGACGGCAGCAAGGCGCGCGAGATCCGCGCTCTGCCAGGCGGCTTCGGCAGCCGACGGCTGCAACTGGTCGAACAAAGTGATGAAGGGCTGAAGCGACGCCGCCTGCCCCAGCCGCAGGAAGACCCAATTGCCTTCCTTGCGCCGCTCGACCAAACCGGATTCCACCAGGATGCGGATATGACGCGACACCCGCGGCTGGCTCTGGTCGACCACCTGCGCCACTTCGCCCACGGCCAGTTCCATCGCCCGCAACAGGTGGACGATGCGCAGCCGCGTCGGGTCTCCAAGAGACCGGAAAATGTCGAGGGCGCCACTCATGAAGCAATCATATAAAGAAATCTTTATATGCGTCAATGGCCGTCCATTGCGGGCACTTCCGACAAAAACCGCGCCTTATCAGGCCCTCCCGCTCAGGAATGGGATTGCCTTGCTTCGCCCAAAGCATTACGAATCAGCGCGCAGGCGCAATGGGGGGTGAGCTTTTCTCCGAGAGTGGTCTGCATCTTTTTTTCTCTGAGAGGGGTTTGCCCATGTCCAAGTCGATTGCTCTTTCGCTCGTTCTCGCCGCTTCGCTGGGTCTGGCTGCTTGCGGTGGCCACACCGCCGAAAACGCTGCCAACAACGCCGCCAACGCTGCTGAGAACGCTTCGAACGCTGCCGACAACGCCATGAACGCCGCGATGAACGCTGCCGACAACGCTGCGAACGCCGCTTCGAACGCGACCAACAACGTCGCCAACGCGATGTAATTTCCCTTTCGGGAAGAGTTTTTGGAAAAGGGCCGCACCGGAAACGGGAGCGGCCCTTTTCTTATGCGCGAAAGGATCGGCGAGTGACCAAGCGACCTGCCCTGCTGCTCCTGCTGGCGCTGGGCGCCTGCAATTCCGGCCAGGATGATGGCGTCGGTGGCGTCAGCGCGGCCGAAGCCAGCGCGCTCAATGCCGCCGCAGCGCAGCTCGATGCGCGCGCCGGTGCCGCATCACCGCAGGAGGCCGGGCTCAACCCCGCCGCCGTCGCGGCCGCCCGCGCCGACCGGCGACAGGCCGGGGGCAACGCCGCCCGATAGCAAAAGGCCGCCCCCTTCACGGGGACGGCCCTTCAAAGTCACCAGATGGGGTGACGCTTAGCAGTTGCGGTCGATCGCGCGGCCGGCCAGCGCACCGACGCCCGCGCCGATGATGGCGCCCGTGGTGCCGTCGCCCCGGCCATAGCGGCCGCTGCCCCGACCCACCTCGTTACCGAGCAGGCCGCCGGCGATCGCACCGATGATGGTGCCGCCCGTGCCATTGTCCCGGCAGCGATAGCCGCCGCGATAATCATTGCGGTAATAATTGCCGCGATAGCCGCCGCGATAGCCACGGTCGCCGCGATAATAGTCGCCCCGATAGCCGCGATAGCCACGGTCACCGCGATAGCCGCGATCACCCCGGTAATAGTCGCCGCGCTCATAGCCGCGGCCCCAGCCATCGCGCGCCATGGCGGGCGTCGCGGTGACGGCGAGGGAGGCAGCGCCCATGGCGAGCGCAGCACCCAGATTGATCAGATACTTCATCTTCATGGCGTTGCTCCTCAGATTGCCATTTCCGCAGTGAACCGGACGGGCCGATCACCAGGATTGATGCCCTTATGACTGATTCGCGTTGAGTGGAGCCTGAATGGCGGTGACAGCCACCGTTCAGCTGGCAACGCTTCGCCACTCCCCTGCTGCGTCCCGCCGACATTTCCCCTATGGCGGAGCGCGATGCGTCGAATCCTGATCGTTCTCGCTCTTGCGATCCTGCTGCTGCCTGCCCCGCCGTCCACCAAGCCCGCCGCCGTGTGGCCGGGCACCTTGCTGGTGACGGCGCGGGCCGTGCCGCTCGACAGCAGCGATCCCGATCGCCGCCGGGTCGGCACGCTCACCTATCTGGGCGGCTGGCAGCTTGGCAGCGACAATCCGGGCTTTGGCAGCATATCCTCGCTGCTGGTCGACGGGCCGGGCCAGATATTGGCGCTGAGCGATGCCGGCGTGCTGATGGGCTTCCATGTCGGCCCCGGCCGCGCCAGCCGCCGCCCCTTCATCGCGCCGCTGCCGGTAAGGGCGCAGGACAAGGATCGGCCCTGGTGGTCCTGGGATTCGGAATCCATGACCCATGACCCGGCGAGCGACCGCTATTGGGTGGGGTTCGAGCTGCTCCAGGCAATCTGCCGCTATTCGCCCGGCTTCGCGCGGGTGGAGGCGTGCCGGACCTGGCCGGAAATCGTCGCCTGGCCCAAGACCGGATCGATCGAATCCTTCACCCGCCTGCCCGACGGCCGCTTCATCGCGATCGGCGAGATGGGCATGACCGCCGACGGCCATCATGACACATTGCTCTGGCCGGGCGATCCGGCCGAGCATGACACGGCCGATCCGATCCATCTCCATTATGTCGCGCCGCAGGGCTATCGGCCGACCGACATGGTCGCGCTGGACGATCGCCATCTGCTGGTGCTGAACCGGCGCCTGACCCTGCAGGAGCTGTTCACCGCGACGATCGCGATGATCGAGCTGCCTGAGAATCCCGCACCGAACACGGAACTGCGCGCCCGGACGCTGGCGCGACTGGCGCCGCCCCTGCTGGCCGACAATTTCGAAGGACTGGCACTCAGCCGGGAACAGGGCCGGACGATCCTGTGGGTCGCATCCGACGACAATCACGAATTCTTCCAGCGCACCTTGCTGCTGAAATTCCGATTGGATTGATCAGGGTCCGGGTGCGGCTGGTGCGGTGCCCCCCCCTGCCCAGCAGGGAATATCAGGAAACGCAAAAAAGCGGCCTGTTGCCAGGCCGCTTCTTATGCCGAAACGAATCGAAGCGAATCAGGCGGCTGCGGCAGCCTGCTTCTTGACGATGTCGCGCTTCAGGCGACGGGCCTTCAGCGACAGCTTGTCGTCGCTGGTCTTGACCAGCCAGTTGTCGAGGCCGCCATTATGCTCGACCGAGCGCAGACCATGGGTCGACACGCGCAGCTTGACGGTGGTTTCCAGGGTTTCGGAGATCAGCGACACGTTCTGCAGGTTCGGCAGGAACACGCGCTTGGTCTTGTTGTTGGCGTGGGAAACATTGTGACCCACCTGGCGACCCTTACCGGTCAGCTCGCAAATGCGCGACATAGTCAATCAACCTTTGAAATTCGGGTTCGTTCGGAAAGCGGCGCCGATAGCGGAATTCCCGCTCGCCGTCAACCTTCCGCTCGGTTCGTGGCACTATCGCAACCATTTCACCGGGCCCCGCGTTCATCCCCCCGTTCAACAGAGGAGAGTGCCATGCGTTTCATCGGCGGATTGCTGCTGATCGCGCTTATCGTCATCGGCGCCGGGATAGCAACCGGATTCATCGACTTGCAGAAGACTCAGGAGGGGCGCCTGCCCGAAGTGCAGGTAAAACAGGGCGCCCTGCCCAAATATGAGGCGAGCGTCGCCAAGGTCGAAGTGGGCAGCCGCAACGAAACGGTCGAGGTTCCGACCGTCGACGTGAAGAAGCCCTGAGTCGATTCGCGGCTTCTTGATGCGCCTCCCGGCGCATGAACGGCACCAGCCTTCAGCCGAGTCCCGTGCCTTCCGCTGAAGGCTGGTGCAGCTCTCCCTCTCCGACTAAGGCGGGGTCATGACCTCGCCCTTTCCCTTGCCCGAACCCATGCGCCGCGCCTTTGCGCTGGCGCGGCAAGCCGAAGCGGCGGGCGAGGTGCCGATCGGCGCCGTGGTCACGCGCGATGGCGTCATCATCGGCGAGGGCGAGAATCGCAACCGCCGCGACAATGATCCCACCGCCCATGCCGAAATGGTCGCGATTCGCGCGGCCGCCATCCGGATCGGCGACTTCCGCCTGACCGGCTGCGACCTGTGGGTGACGCTGGAGCCGTGCCCGATGTGCGCGGGCGCGATTTCCCACGCGCGCGTCGCCCGGCTCTATTATGCGGTGTCCGATCCCAAGGGCGGCGCGGTCGAACAGGGACCGCGCCTCTTTGCCCAGCCCCAATGCCTGCACCGCCCGGAAATCTATGGCGGGCTGGCCGAGGCAGAGGGATCAGCGCTGCTGCGCGACTTTTTTGCCGCCCGGCGCTGAATAATCAATCTTGTACAGCGTGTAGGGCAGCGTCATCGCCGTCTTGAGCGTCACCGGCTGCAACCAGGCCGGAATCGTGCCGCGCATCAGGTCCGCATAGAAACCGCGCGGGCTGCGCGACTGATAAATGGTCCCTTCGGGGAAATTCGGACAGACCAGCAAATAGGTCGCATGATGCTTCGCCGCGATCGGGCGGAAGGCGTCGGCCGGCCCGTCATAGGCATGATGCATGTCGAGGATCGTCGCGCCATTGCGATGATAGGGGCCGGCCACCGCGCTATGATGCGTCGTGGCGATGATCCGCGGTCCCAGATCGACCATGGTGAAGATGGTCGCCGGCGGCAGCTGGTCCAGCACCTCCAGCGCCGGCAGCGTGCGACAGCGGCCATTGGCCTTCTTGATCGCGTCGGTGCGGGCAATGGCGGACGGGCGCCACGGCTTGGGCTTGGTGCCGGTCGCCTGCTGCCACAGCGTAATCACCTGCGGATAGAGCGGATAGGCAAAGGCGATGGCGCCGACCAGCAGCGCGCCGATGCCCGCCAGGATGCGCACCCGGCGCGATCCGGTGAAGATCGCCGTTACCAGCCGCCATCCGGCCCAGGCAGCGGGCGGGATCGCCAGCAACTGTGCCGCCGGCCCGGCGCGCAGCTGCCAGAAGAGCAACGCGGTCGAGAAGAGCATCATCAGGCCGATCGTCGCGAAGGCCCAGAGCCGGTCGCTGTCGCGCCGCAGTTCCCATAGCGCCCAGAACAGGCCAATGAGACCCACCGCCGGCAGCGCCATCAGCGGCACGACCAGGCTCTGCGCCTGCGCGGTGATGGGCTTTGCCTCGCGGATATTGGCGAGCCAGAGCTGCTGCAGTTCGGGCGAGATCTGATAGGGGGTCAGGCATTGCGGCCAGTTGAGCAGGAAGAACAGCCCCACCGCGCCGCCGACGATCATGCCGGCGATCAGCCGCTGCCACCAGAGCCGCAGCGGCAGGCGGCTGAGCAGCACCATGCCCGCACCGGCCGCGCCGAACACCGCGACCCAGATCGGCGATATGGCGTCGCACACCATGTGGCGATTATCGTAGCTGGCGAAGAGGACGTAGCAGAGCGAGGTCGCCCCCGCGAGGCTGAGGCCATAGGGCAGCATCCGCCGCCCGGCGCCATCGCGGAACACCCAGCGCAGCGCCACCAGCGCGCCGCCGGCAGCGAGATAGACGATCATCTCCATGCCGATCGCCACCGACAGGGCGCTCGACACGCCGGCCACCACGCCGCCGCGCAGCCAGTTGCGGTCAATAAGGCCCGCCATCATCGTCAGCGCCAGCGCCAGTTGCCAGCCATGATGGTCGATCCGCATCGGCGCGAACATGCCCAGGCCCATCTGCGCGGCGAGCGGCGCCAGCACCGCGAACAGCCAGGCCCAGCGCGCGCCGACCGCGTCCCCCGCCAGCCGCCGCGCGATCGCCCCCAGGCTCAGCATCAGCAGGAACAGCGGCAGCAGCGGCGCGATCGCGCAGGCCAGCCGGTCGGCCAGATCCTGTTCGACAAAGGCGCGGAAGAACAGCATCAGCCCGGCGAGCGGGATGTCGACCAGCCGCGACCAGTGGATATTGGCGCCGCCCGGCGGATCGAGCCGATATTGGCGCAGATCATACCAGCCCTGCCCGGCCAGCCAGTCCTTGACCTGGACGAAGCGGATATTGTCGTCCGTGTCGCTCAGCGTCAGCCAGTGGATAGCGGGCCAGCGATCGACCAGCATGCCGACCAGGATCGCGATCCAGATCAGGAAGGTCAGCCACTTCCAGTGGCGATCGGCATAGGCGGTGAGGATCGCGAACCAATGGGACGCGCGGGCGCGAAAAGCAGGCCAGCTTTGCAAGTTCATGGCCGGTGGATTAGACGCTCCGCATCAAAGCGCAACGGGGCTCCATGAAAATCATCGACCAATTGTCGCCCGCCCACCGGGACCTGTTCTGGCAGATATTGCGCTATGGCGTGACCGGCCTGTTCATCACCGCCTGCCAGGCGGCGATCTACTGGACCCTGGCGGCGCCGGTCGGCCTCCATCCCCAGGTCGCCAACGGCATCGGCTATCTCTGCGCCGTGGTCATCGGCTATGTGCTGCACAATGCCTTCACCTTCCGCGGCCATGGCAGCCAGTCGGGCCATGCCGCGCGCGGTTTCCGCTTCGTCGCGGTCTCGCTGGTCAGCTATGCGCTCAACGCCCTGTGGGTCTATCTGTGCGTCACCCATATGCGCTGGCCCGAATGGTCGCCGATCCCGGCGATGATCTTCGTCACCCCGGCGGTGGTGTTCGGCCTCAACCGGCAATGGGTGTTCCGCTAAGGGAAATACCCCCGATTCCTCAGATCACCAGCGCCCGGTTCGGCATGGTGCGCAAGCGGCCGACGTCGCGCTGGGGTGGCGCGCCGAACAGGCGGCGATATTCGCGGCTGAACTGGGACGGGCTGTCATAGCCGACCTGATAGCCGGCCTCGGCCGCGTCGATCCGCTCCGCCAGCATCATCTGCCGCGCCTGCTGGAGCCGCAGCTGCTTCTGATATTGCAGCGGCGTCATCGCCGTCGCGCGGCGAAAATGATCGTGGAAGCTCGACAGGCTCATGCCGGCAAGATCGGCCAGCACCGGGCCGCTGAACGGTTCGCGATAATGGGCCTTGAGCCAGCGGATCGCGCGCGCAATCTGGCCGGTGCGGCTGTCTCCACTGGCGATCGCCCGCAGCAGTCCGCCACTCGGCCCCATCATCAGCCGCAGCAGCAATTCCCGCTCGACCAATGGCGCCAGCAGCGCGGCGCTGTCCGGCTGGCCGAGCAGGCCGGTGAGCCGGCTCGCCGCGTCCAGCAGTTCGGGCGTGATCGGATGGAGCGAGAGCGCCCGCCCCTCCTCCACCGCCGCAGCGGGCGACAGGGTCAGCGCGATGTCGGACAGCATCGCCGGGTCGAGATAGAGGCAGAAGCAGAGATAGGGGCTGTCCCCATCCGCCTGCGTCACCGTGCCGGTGATCGGCAGGTCGAGCGAGGCGACCAGATAGCTGGCCGGGCCATAGGCTATGACCGCGTCGCCCATCATCACCTGCTTGGCGCCCTGCGCGATGATGCACAGTGCCGGGCGCTGGAGCATATGCACCGGCTCGCCCGGCTGCGACCAGCGCACCAGCGTCAGCCGCGGGATCAGCGTGTCGCATATGCCGTCCGTGTCCATATGGTGGGCGATCTGTTCGCCCAGATGCTCATGGCTCATGCGCACCACCTTCCAGGAATTTCAGGCAATCCAGATAGCCCATAAGCCCATCAATGGCCACGCAAGATCAACCATTCGGAAAATCGTGCAATCATGGCGCAGGACCATTCTACCGCTCCGGGGTCCATCGGGCGCATTCCTGCTCCATCGGATCGGATGTCGATCCACCCCAAGGATGGAGCTTCAATCATGGCTATCGAGAACAAGGTCATCGCGATCACCGGCGCCAGCAGCGGCATTGGCGAGGGCACGGCGCGGCTGTTGGCGGCGCGCGGCGCCAGGCTGATGCTGGGCGCGCGCCGCACCGACCGGCTGGCGGCGCTCGCCAACGAACTCAATGCTGCTGGCGGCAAGGTCGCCTTCCGTGCGCTCGACGTCACCGACCGCGCCGATGTCGAGGCCTTCATTGCCGCAACCGAAGCCGAATTTGGCCGCATCGACGTGCTGGTCAGCAATGCCGGTCTGATGCCGCTGTCGCGCTTCGACAGTTTGAAGGTCGAGGAATGGGACCGGATGATCGACGTCAACATCCGCGGCGTGCTGCACGGCATCGCCGCCGCCCTGCCCCGCTTCAAGGCCCAGGGCAGCGGCCATTTCGTCAACATCTCGTCGATCGGCGGCTATCGCGTCTGGCCGACCTGTGGCGTCTATTCGGCGACGAAATATGCGGTGCGCGCCATTTCCGACGGGCTGCGGATGGAGCATGACGATATCCGCGTGACCATCGTGTCGCCCGGCGTGGTCGAATCCGAACTGGCCCACACCATCACCGAAGCGGGCGCCGCCGCCGCGATGGAGGATTTCCGCGCCATCGCCCTGACGCCCGACGCGATCGCCCGCGCCATCGCCTATGCGGTGGAGCAGCCCGACGATGTCGATGTGAACGAATTGATCGTCCGTCCGGTGCGGACGATGGACTGAGGAAAAGGGCGCGGGATCGGCTCAAGCCATCCTGCACCAAACGGCCGGCCGCCCCTGCACGGGCGGCCGGCGCCGTTTCGTCAGTGGACGAAACGCGCGACGACGTCGCGGTAGGAACGGCTGACCTTTACCTGTGCGCCGGATTCCAGCACCAGGAAGCATTCGCCGTTGGTATGGGGTTTCACCTGGCGCACCTGGCTCAGGTTAACGATGGTCGAGCGATGGACACGCTGGAAATTGCGCGGGTCGAGCCGCTTTTCCAGATCCTTCATCGTCTCGCGCAGGATCAGCGAATTGTCGGCGGTATAGATGCACATATAGTCGCCGGCCGCGTCGATCCGCTCGATCGAATCCACGTCGACGCGGAAAATCTGTCCGCGATCCTTGATGTTGATGAGCTTTTCGAAACGGTTGGATGCCGGCGCATCCTCATCCCCGGCGGCGGAGAAATCGCTCATCGCCTGGGGCGCGACCTCAGCCAGCACCTCGCGCAGCTTTTCCGCTTCCTGCACCTGCTTCTTGTCGGACAGCCGCAGCCGCACCCGGTCGAGCGCATCGGCCAGGCGGCCTTCATCCACCGGCTTCATCAGATAATCGACCGCCTGCGCCTCGAACGCGCGGATCGCGTGGTCGCTATAGGCGGTAACGAAGATGAACAAAGGCGGTTCGACCTCCATCATCCCCTGGACGACGGAGAAGCCGTCGAAACCGGGCATCTGGATATCGAGGAACACAAGGTCGGGTTTATGCGTCTTGATGGCACGGATGGCTTCGCGGCCATTGGTGCAGGTCTCGATGATTTCGACATCCTCATGCGCTTGCAGACGGAGCTTAAGGCCTTGGATAGCCAGGCTTTCGTCGTCGACGAGGATTGTTCTGATGGTCATGCGGCCACTTTCGATGTTTCATCCATGTTAAGCGGAATTTCGATGATGACCGAAAATCCGCTTGGCGTGGAACGCGTTTCGAAGCTCTGTCGTTCCCCGAAGGCCTGAATTAACCGGTCCCGGATGTTCGGCAGGCCGACGCCCGTCCCCTCGCTGACCAGAATGTGTGGCTTCATTGCGCCATCGTTCAATCCCGGCCCGCTGTCCGACACGACGATCCGGACATTTTCACCGGCGGGTTGCGCCGAGACCGAGATTTCCGCCCCTTCCTCCTTGGGCGTGACCGCATATTTGATCGCATTTTCCACCAGCGGCTGCAGCAGCAGCGACGGCAGACGCGCATGGGCGACCGAGGGATGGACGTCGAAGGACGGCCGCAGCCGGTCCTCGAAGCGCATCTTCTCGATCTCCAGATAGAGTTTCAGCGTCTCGATCTCCTGCTCGATCGTCACCTGCGCGGTCGGCTCGTTGATCAGCGTGTAGCGTAGGAAGGAGGACAGCCGCGACAGCATCGCATTGGCGCGCGTCGTTTCCTTGAGCAGCACCAGCGTCGAGATGGAGTTGAGCGTGTTGAACAGGAAATGCGGATTGAGCTGATAGCGCAGCATGGCGAGCTGCGCGCTCGACGCCTGATTCTCCAGATGCAGCAGCTGGTCGGCCTGTTCCTCCACCGTCAGGTAGAAATTGATCGCATAATAGAGCGCCGACCAGGCGCCCAGCAGCGTCATCGACAGGTAGAAAGCGCCCAGGAACAGCTGCAACCCGGCGGTTTCGCTGCCCTTGTTCTGGGTCGAAAAGACCCAGGCATCGATGAAGGCGACCATCGCGGCGGCGGCGACCACGGTGACGATCGACGCGCCCCAGGTCAGGATCGGCCGCTGTTTCTGCAGGAAGCGGAAGGCGACCGCGATCAGCAAGGTCGCCGAATAGCCGGTGACGGTGGAGATCAGCACCGGGATCAGGCTGGACAGCGGCTGACCATTGGCGATGGTCGACGATCCGCGCAACAGGAAGGCCCCGGCCCAGCCAAGCGACTGGAGGTTCCAGAAAGCGCGATTCTTGTCCGCGAAAAAGGGTTTGGGCTGCAGGGGATGGACTGACATTGCCGATAGCCTAGGCGATTTCAGCGCCATGGTGAAGCCGCCCCGTCGTCCGGTATCAGGCCGCCGCAGCCGGCTCTTGCGCCATCGGGGTCACTTCGTCGCGGCACAGCCAGACCAGATCGCTGAGGTCGAGCGTGCGGCCGTCATGCGCCTGGATCGCGATCGCGCGGATCGGCAAGCCATCGCGCTTGTCCGCCAGCACCTGGCAAAAGGGCGGCGCGCTGCCCCATTTTTCGCCCCACTGGCGCAGCGCGATCATCGCGGGGGCCAGTTCCTGCCCCTTTTCGGTCAGCCGATATTCGACCTTGCGCCGGTCGCATTGCATCGGCTGGCGCAGCATGATGCCATTTTCGACGAGCCGCGCGAGGCGGTTGGCCAGGATGTTGCGGGCAATGCCCAGCGTCGACTGGAACTCCTCGAAATGGCGAATGCCCGACAGGGCACCGCGCAGGATCAGGAAGGACCAGCGCTCACCCATCGCCTCCAGCGCGGCGGGAAGAGCGCATTGTTCCAGGTCCTGGGCAAGATTATGTTTCATGATGTCGATCTAATAGCGCAAAGCGGCAACCGTTGCAAAAGTTGCACAAGGGCAACCCAAATCACACAGATCGGGATTTTTTTGTTGCGCTGCAAGGCGCTTCCCACACAATCGGGAAACGATGCTACGTCAATATGAACTTGTCGAACGGGTAAAGCGCTACGATCCGGATGCGGATGAAGCGATGATCAACCGCGCTTATGTCTTCTCCGTCCAGAAGCATGGCAGCCAGAAGCGTGCCAGCGGCGACCCTTATTTCAGCCATCCGATCGAGGTCGCGGGTATCCTGACCGACTTCTATCTGGACGACCAGACGATCGTGACCGCGCTGCTGCACGACACGATCGAGGATACGCTGGTCACCTATGACGAGATCGAGGAGGCGTTCGGCAAGGATGTCGCCCGCATGGTCGACGGCGTGACCAAGCTGTCCAAGATCGAGGCCATGTCCGAAAATGAGCGGGCGGCCGAGAATCTGCGCAAGTTCCTGCTCGCCATGTCGGACGATATCCGCGTGCTGCTGGTGAAGCTCGCCGACCGCCTCCACAATATGCGCACGCTGCACTTCATCAAGAATGAGCAGAAGCGCCGCCGCATCGCCAAGGAGACGATGGACATCTATGCCCCGCTGGCGGAGCGGATCGGCATGTATGACTTCATGCGCGAGATGCAGCTGCTCGCCTTCCGCGTGCTGGAACCCGAAGCCTATGACAGCATCACCAAGCGGCTGGAGCAGCTGAAGGAAGGCGGCCATGACAAGGTCGACCGGATCGGCGCGGAACTGCAATTGCTGCTGGGCGGCCATAATCTGTCCGTCACCGTGTCGGGCCGCGAAAAGCATCCCTATTCCATCTGGAAGAAGATGCAGGAACGGCACATCAGCTTCGAACAGCTGACCGACGTCATGGCCTTCCGCGTCATCACGGAAACGACCGAGGATTGCTATCGCGCGCTGGGCGTCATCCACCAGACCTTCAAGATGGTGCCGGGCCGGTTCAAGGACTATATCTCCACCCCCAAGCGCAACGGCTATCGCTCGCTCCACACCACGGTCATCCATCAGGAAAATGCCCGGATCGAGGTGCAGTTGCGCAGCCGCGACATGCATAATGACGCCGAACTCGGCCTCGCCGCGCACTGGGCCTACAAGCAGAAGGGCGACGCCACTGACCAGAATGCCGCCTGGCTGCGCGACCTGGTCGAAATCCTGGAACAGAGCCAGGATGCGGACGAGCTGCTCGAACATACCCGCATGGCGATGTATCAGGATCGCATCTTCGCCTTTTCGCCCAAGGGGGAGCTGCACCAGCTGCCCAAGGGTTCGACCCCGGTCGACTTCGCCTATGCCGTCCACACCTCGCTCGGCAACCAGACCGTCGGGGCAAAGGTGAATGGCCGGGTGGTGCCGCTGCGCACATCCCTGGAAAATGGCGACCAGGTCGAAATCCTCAAATCGGCCGGCCAGGAACCCCAGCCCGGCTGGCTCAGCTTCGCCATAACCGGCAAGGCGCGGGCCGCCATCCGCCGCTTCATCCGCCAGAAGCAGCGCGGCGAGGAAGTGGCACTGGGCGAAAAACTCTATGAGGAAATCATCGGCCGCTTCTCGCCCGAGCTAGCGAGCGAGCTGGGCGACAAGGCGCTCAATGCCGCGCTCAAGCGATTGAAGCTGGAGGATCGTGCCTCGCTGATGGTGGCGATCGCCACCCATCGCCTGCTCGATTCCGAGGTGATGGAGGCGCTGATCCCCGGCTCCACCAGCGGCCAGGAACTGGAGGACGCCCATCCACGCCAGCATGCCCCGGTCTCGATCCGCGGCCTGACGCCGGGCATCGCCTACAAGCTGAGCGAATGCTGCCACCCGGTGCCGGGCGACCGCATCGTCGGCATCCGCCGCACCGGCGAGCCGATCGAGGTCCACACCATCGACTGCCGCACGCTGGAGGCGGGCCAGGACGACGACTGGGTCGACCTCAGCTGGGACAGCAAGTCCAAGGGTGGCACCGCCCGGCTGCAGGTCATCGTCAAGAACCAGCCCGGCGCGCTCGCCGCGGTCGCCAATGTGTTCGGCGCGACCAAGGCGAACATCCTCAACCTGCAACTGGTCAATCGCGAAGGCCCCTTCCACACCGACATCATCGACCTGGAAGTGGCCGACGCCCAGCATCTGAGCCGCATCGTCTCGGCGCTGCGCGCCCTCGACACGGTGGTGCAGGCGGACCGGGTCTAGGACCATCCTCGCTTCGGCGGTGGCACCTATCGCCACTGCCGAAGCAGGCCATCGATCAGGCAGCCGCCTCGATCCGCATCCGCAGGCCCAGCGCCGGCAGCAGCTTCAACATGCTGCCCAGCGTCGGATTCCCGTCGGGGCCGAGCATCCGATAAAGTTGCTGGCGCTTCATGCCCGTTGCCTTCGCCAGCTCGGTCATGCCATGCGCCCGCGCCACGATCCCGATGGCCTGGGTAATGACATGCACGTCACCGGTGGCGAACGCATCGGCGAGCAGTTCCGCCTGATCCTCCGCTTGCGTCAGTGCCTCAGCGGCATCAAAACGGGTCAATTCGATCGTCATACCAGCCTCCTTGGCCGGGTCGATGAGGGATAGCTCAATCGATCCGGGCCGCCATATCCTTTGCCCTGGCGATGTCCCGCGGCTGGCTCGACTTGTCGCCACCGACCAGCAGGACGATCAGCCGATCCCCGCGCCGCACGCAATAGAGGCGATAACCCGGACCGAAATCGACACGCGCCTCCAGCACGCCATCGCCCACCGACTTCACATCACCCAGCAGTCCCAGTTCGAAGCGCGCAATCCGCCCGGCAATCTTCGACCGCGCCCGGCGATCGCGAAGCGCGGCAAACCATTCTGCAAAGACCGGCGTTTGCAGCACTTCCATGGCGACAACATATATGTGACACGCCGACGCTTATCAAGCCATCGTCGGCCGCACCGGCCGTCCTGCCAGCGTTTATCCGTTGCGTTCCATGCCCAAAATCTGTAAGGGAGCCCCAGCAGACCCGTGGCTCATGCCATTGGTCTTCCGTCCGAGACAGTTGGTGAAGGGAATTTGCCCTTCTTAATCTCCAGCCTAGACGGGGAAAAGTTCTTTACCGGACGGGCCATGCGCCCGATTCGGGTCTGCCTGTCTTCCTTCTCGAGGATATGGGCCAGTCGACCTCTCCCCTTCGGACTTAACTGCCCCATGGCTTGCCATGGGTTTTAGCCGTTCGCGTGGCGCAAGCGACGCGAACATGAAGTGGAGTAATGGCATGGATCGTAATCAGAAAGCTGAGGTCGTTTCCGCGCTGAACGCAGAGCTGGCAGAAGTTGGCGTGGTCGTCGTGACCCGCAACCTCGGCATGACCGTCGCCCAGTCGACCGTCCTGCGCCAGAAGATGCGCGACGCCGGTGCGTCCTACAAGGTTACGAAGAACCGCCTCGTCAAGATCGCCCTCGAAGGCACCGACTATACCGGCATCAGCGACCTGCTGGCCGGCCCGGTTGGCCTCGCCTCCTCGGTCGATCCGGTTGCAGCCGCCAAGGTTGCAGTCGATTTCGCGAAGACCAACGACAAGCTTGAGATCGTTGGCGGCGCGATGGGCGAAGTGCTGCTCGATGCGGAGGGCGTCAAGGCCCTGGCATCGATGCCGTCGCTGGATGAACTGCGTGCGAAGCTGGTCGGCCTTCTGGTCGCCCCGGCTACCAAGCTCGCAACCGTCACCCAGGCACCGGCTGCGCAGCTTGCGCGCGTCTTCAACGCCTATGCGGAGAAGGAAGCGGCCTGAGCCGCCCCTCATCCTCATTAACTTTTGAACCTCATTTGTTCGGGGCGATCGCCCCTTAGAAGGAATTGAAAAATGGCAGACATCAACGCTCTGGTCGATCAGCTCTCGGCCCTCACCGTCCTCGAAGCCGCTGAGCTGTCGAAGGCTCTGGAAGAAAAGTGGGGCGTTTCGGCCGCCGCTGCTGTCGCTGTGGCCGCTCCGGCTGCTGGCGGCGCCGCTCCGGCTGCTGAAGAGCAGACCGAATTCGACGTGATCCTGACCGGCGACGGTGGCAAGAAGATCAACGTCATCAAGGAAGTCCGCGCCATCACCGGCCTGGGCCTGACCGAAGCCAAGGCTCTGGTCGAAGGCGCCCCGAAGGCTGTCAAGGAAGGCGCCAGCAAGGACGAAGCCGAAAAGCTGAAGAAGCAGCTGGAAGAAGCCGGCGCGACCGTCGAGCTGAAGTAAGCTGTTGCGGCCTTGCTTCGGCAAGGCCCGGCTTCCTGGCTCCGGCCAGAGAAATAGGGGGTGGTGCCTTCGGGCGCCGCCCCTTTTTCTTTGCCCGATCAAGCGGATTGATTTCCGCGCCATATTTGCCTCTATTCCCGCCGAAAGAACGGAATGGAGGATGCAGGCGATGCAGCGGACCACTATCATCGGGCTGGGCGCCCTATTGCTCGGCACCAGCGCCCTTGGCACGATGCCCCTCGCCGCCCGTTCCCCCACGCCCCAGCCGCAGATGGTCCAGACCGAGGCGGGAATCGTCCATGGCGCGCTCGACGCCGGGGTGGAAAGCTGGAAGGGCATTCCCTTTGCCGCGCCGCCGGTCGGCGACCTGCGCTGGCGCATGCCCCAGCCGGTCCAGCCCTGGCAGGGCGTGCGCGAAACCACCGCCTATCGCAACGACTGCATGCAGCTTCCCTTCCCCAGCGACGCCGCGCCGCTCGGCACCCCGCCGGCCGAGGATTGCCTCTACGCCAATGTCTGGAAGCCCGCAGGCGCCACCGCCAAGCTGCCGGTCCTGTTCTGGATCTATGGCGGCGGCTTCGTGAATGGCGGCTCCTCCCCGCCAACCTATTCGGGCGCCGCGCTGGCGAAGCAGGGGCTGATGGTGGTCAGCTTCAACTATCGGCTTGGCCGCTTCGGCACCTTCGCCCACCCCGCCCTTGCCGCCGCGAACGAGGACAAGGGCCTCACCGGCAATTACGGCCTGATGGACCAGGTCGCGGCGCTGCAATGGGTGAAGCGCAACATCGCCCGTTTCGGCGGCGATCCCGCCAATATCACCATCATCGGCGAAAGCGCGGGCGGCATGTCGGTCCTTGCGCTGCTGACCTCGCCTTTGTCGCAGGGCCTGTTTCAGCGCGCAGTCATCATGTCGGGCGGCGACGGCCAGATGATGGGGCCAAAGGACGGCAGCGCCGCAACGATCGGCGAAGCCTTTGCCGCGACCAAGGGGATCAAGGGCAGCGATGCCGCCGCGCTCAAGGGGCTGCGCGCCCTGCCCGCCGACCAGGTGATCGACGGCCTCAATCTGGAGGGCATGTTCAAGGGCCAGCTCGGCCCCTACAGCCCGCCCTTCCCCGACGGCAGGATCGCGGTCAATCCCGCCGCAGCCTATGCGGCCGGCAATTTCGCCCATGTGCCGGTGATGGTCGGCGCGACCAGCGCCGACATTGGCGGGCCGACCGGCTTCATGGTCGGCGGCGCCCGCACCGTCGCCGCCACGCTCGCGGCGGCGAAGTTGCCGGTCTATGCCTATCGCTTCGACTATGTCGCCACTTCGGTGGGCAAGACCGGCGCGGGCCATGCCACCGACATCCCCTATTTCTTCGACACCCAGGCGATCAAATATGGCGCCGCGACCACGCCACGCGACAATGATATGGGCCGCACCATCAGCGCCTATATCGTCAATTTCGCGCGCAGCGGCGACCCGAACGGCACCGGCCTGACCGCCTGGCCGCGCTATGACGCGAGCGAGGACCGGATCATGCTCTTCAACCCCGACGGCAAGGCCGCAGCACAGAAGGATCCGCTACCGCCGGTCACGCCCTGAAGTCCAACGACCTCGAATAGCATCGTCATTGCGAGCGCAGCGAAGCAATCCAACGACGCAACATGGATTGCTTCACTCCGTTCGCAATGACGCGACGGGTTAAGCCCAAGCCATCATATTTCTGCCGCATACCCGCCGGTCAGTAGTTCCACTGCACCTGGGTGCGGATCAGATTGCCTTCCGCCCGGCCGGTGCGGCGTTCGTCGGCTTCGGCGCGCTTCATCCGGGCATAGGCGAAGGTGAATTCCAGCGCCTTCCACGGCTGCCATTCCACACCCAGTTCGAACTCGTCGGTTTCCAGCCGCGGCGCATTGGTGCCGGCCTTCCACCCGCCGCGATAATGCTGCCAGCGGCCATAGGGCATCAACGCGCCGATCGTCTCGGTCGGCAGGCGATACATCATCTGGACATAGCCGCCGCTCAGATTCTTGGTCTCGATCGACTGGCTGTCCAGGTCATATTCCGGCCCCTTGCCCCAATTCCATTCGGCCTGGATGCCGAACGGCTGGGGATAGAGAATGGCGTGCAGGCCGACGCGATCATCGTCATAGGCGATCGTGCTGACGCCGCCGCTGCGCAGTTCGGGCTGCACATCGTTCATCATCGCCGATCCGCCGATTTCCAGCACCTGGCCTTCAAAGGCGCCGCCCAGCCCGTCCAGCTCGAACGGCCAGGTCGCGAACGCCACCTTCATCAGCCCGCGATTCTGTTCGGTCCGGTTGGTGCCCTGCCCGTTGAAGACGCCCAGGCCGAACGCGCCATAATTGCCGAACAGCTTCTGCCCGTCATGCCCCAGCCGGTCCCATATCTGCTGCACCGATGTCGGCGTATAATAGCCGACAATGCCCAGATCGCGCTCGCTTGGCACCGCGCTGTTGATCGCGTCGCTGCGGTCCAGCGTCAGCCGGTTGGACGAGGACTGCATATTTTCCCAGCCGAACGGCACCTTCGACTGACCGAAGCGCACACGCCAATTCTTGTCCTTGTCGAGGAAGACATCGGCATAGGCATCGCGCAGCTGGACGAAGCCCTCGCGCCGTTCGGTGCCCGCCTGGTTGTTCACCGCCGACGCGAAATCGGACTGGAGATAGAGCGACACCCGATCGGACACATCGCCCTGCAGCACCAGCCGCGCCCGGCGCAGCGAAAAGCCGCCGCGATCCGAGATCGAACTGTCATGGGGAGAACGCAAACGGGATTGGCCCGCCGGCGCCGTATCATCGCCCGACAGGAAGCCATTGTAGCGCATCTGGGTATAGCCGCGCAGCGACAGCTTCTCATACCAGGCCTTGGACTTGGACGGGGTCGCCGACACCGGGACGGCCGCCGGCGCAGCCGGTGCAGTGGCGAGCGTGACAGGCGCAGCAGGCGCAGCAGCGGCTTCCACCGCGGGCGCGGGCGCGGCCGCCACCGGCGGCGCGCTCTTGTTGGCGGCCAGTGCGGCGGTCAGCGCCTGCACCTGCGCCTTGAGTTCGTCGATCTGGCGCTGCAAGGCCGCATTATCCTGCGCCTGTGCCGGCGCGGAGATCATCAGCGTCGCCAGCGCGGTGCCGGCGGCCAGTCGCAATTGGAGCGTCATTCCTGTCCATTCCCCTGTTTCGGGGACGCCAGTATGAATCTTATGTTACATCGCAGCGTCTTTCAGATGTCGGTTTTGTGACATCGGCAAAAGCGCCGATCGCGGTTGGCGGCGGCACCCCATCGGGCTGGAGCAGATTTTGCTCCGGCTGTGCCGGATCGGCTGCTCCATATTTTTGATTTCCCGCGTTTTCCGAGTCATCAGGTGATTCCACCTGATTGGAAAACGCTTTAAGCCCGTTGCTGCATGTTTGCCGTCCCGCCCCGCCTGCGTCGCCTGTCGCGCCACGCCGCCCTGATCGCCGGGGCCAGCCTCGGCCTCGCGCTCGGCAGTTGCTCCGAGGAAGGCAGCGGCCCGGTGGTGGTCAGCGTCATCGGCAGCCGCACCGAACTTGCCAAGCCCTTGCAGAACCTGCCCAATCCGGCGGCGAAGCTGATCCTGGAGGCCACCGCCCAGGGGCTGGTCGCCTTCGATGCCGGCGGCGACATCTTGCCTGCCCTCGCCCAGCGCTGGGTGGTGGAGGATGACGGGCGCAGCTATATCTTCCGCCTGCGCCGCGCCTTCTGGGCCAATGGTTCCCGCGTCACCGCGCCCGATGTCGCCCGGATGCTGATGGCGCGGATCGAGATGCTGCGCCAGCTCGACCCCGACGGGCCGCTCGACGCGGTGCAGGCGGTCGTGCCGATGACCGGCGAGGTGATCGAGATTCGCATGGCCGCCGCCCGCCCCTATGTGCTGCAGATGCTGGCCCAGCCGCAAATGGCGGTGCTGTCGCGCGACGGCGGCACCGGCCCCTATCGCAGCGTCTGGCGCAGCGGCGCGGCGATGCTCGCCCCCGTCGATCGCCTCAGCGGCGACGATGCCGACAGCGATGAGGAAGAAGCCGGCGTCCCCGCCTGGCAGACCCGCGTGCTGCGCGCCGAGCGTGCATCCCTCGCCATCATCCGCTTCCGCGAGAAACAGTCGGCGCTGGTGCTTGGCGGCCGTTATGCCGACCTGCCCCTGCTGGTGCCCGCCGGGATCGATCGCGACGCGGTGCGGATGGACCCGGTGCAGGGGCTGCTGGGCCTTGCCGTCACTGGCAAGGGCGATCTCCTCGACGATGATGGCGTGCGCGCCGCGATCAACATGGCGGTCGATCGCAACCAGTTGCTCCAGATGTTCCCGCTGGGCGGCTGGGCGATCAGCGAGCAATTGCTGCCCGGCCAGCTCGACCTGCCGGTGGCGCCGCCCACGCCCGCCTGGGTCGGGCAGGCGATGGATGATCGCCGCGCACAGGGCCGCGCCATCATCGACCGCTGGCGCAATACCCATGGCGATCCGCCGTCGCTGCGCATCGCCCTGCCCGCCGGCCCCGGCTCGACCCTGTTGTTCGGCCTGTTGGCGCGCGATCTGGGCGCCATCGGCCTGGCCGCAGAGCGGGTCGACCTGGTCGACAAGGCGGACCTGTCCCTGATCGACGAGGTCGCCGCCTATGACAGCGCGCTCTGGTATCTCGGCCGCATCGGCTGTGCCCGCAAGATTCACTGCAGTCTGGAAGGCGAATCCGCGCTGCAGGCCGCCAGCCTCGCCAGCACGGCGGAGGAACGCGCCGCCCGCGTCGCCCAGGCGGTGGGCCTGATTCAGGCCCATAATGGCTATATCCCGCTCGGCGCGCCGATCCGCTGGTCGCTGGTGTCGAAACGGCTCAGCGGCTTTCTGCCCTCGCCGCGTGGCCGCCACCCATTGAACCATCTCTTCCGCAGCACCAACTAAGGGTCTGCGCCCTTTTCGCCGCGCCGGACGTTATCCGGCTGCTCGGGGCTTTGGAGAGTGATGGAATGCCCGTTTCGGCCAAGCAGTTCGATGAACTTGTTCGTGACATGCCCGGCTTCGGCCGCGACCCCGCCTCGATCCGTCGCCGGATCGAGATGATGGAGGCCGTGCTGGAGGGGCTGTTCGTCATCCCCGGCACCAAGCGCCGGGTCGGCCTCGACAGCCTGGTCGGCCTGGTGCCCGTCGTCGGCGACATCGCGACCGCCGCCATGGGCGCATGGATCGTGTGGGAAGCCCGCAATCTCGGCCTCTCCAAATGGCAGCTCACCCGTATGGCTGCCAATGTCGGCGTCGACACGCTGGTCGGCGCCATCCCCTTTGCCGGCGATATCTTCGATTTTCTCTACAAGTCGAACACGAAGAATCTGCGCATCATCCGCAAGCATCTCGATCGCCACCATCCCTCGACGGTGACGATCGACGGCTGATATCTGTCAGTTGCCCTCGACCGGCGGCCGGGCGTTGGGGTCGAGATCCAGCATCAACCCCGGTCGCTTGGTCGGATTGGCCGGCGGCGGCACCGGGCGACGCGGGTTGAGGATGATCGGGCCGGGCGTGATCTTGACATAGGCACTGTCGGGCACGCCGCCCTGATGGCCGGGGCAGCGGGTGAATTCCAGCGTCCGGTCCATGCACAGCCACACTTCGCTCAGCTTGTTGTCGCGCGTCGTGGTGACGCGCATCATATCCGCCGTCATGCCCTTGTTCGCCTTGGCAAAGGCCTGGGCAAACTGGCCGGCGGTCAGGTTCGGACGCCGCGACAGCGCCGCCATGTCGGGATAGCGCAGCGATTCATAGAAGGCGCGCGACAGGTTGAAATACAGTTCCGGCTTGGTCGCCATGCAGGTGCCATGCTTGGCCCATTCATGCTGGATCAGCTGAGCCGAGGGGGTGGCGCACATATTCTGGCGGATCACCGCGCGCGGGACCAGGTCGGTCGCGCGGCAATATTGCGGCCATTCCTTGCCATAGCCGTCGGGCCACAGGCCGTGCAGGGTGAAACCGAACTTCCCATTGCGGCCACCACATTGGACACTGTTGCCCGTCCCCTTGGCGGTCGCGCAATATTGCGGCGACCAGCTGATCGCCAGCGTATAGCTACCGATCGGCAGGACGCGCTTGGGTTCCTTGTCGCTGGGCAGTTCCGGTTCGGGCCGGGCCGGCTGGCTGGGCGGGCTGCAATAGGCCGCCTGGGCGAGCGCGGTGCCCGGCAGGGCGGCAAGGGTCAGAATGGGGGCGAGAGCGAAAATCAGGTTACGCATGGGAAAAATCCAGTCCGATGTCGGCGGCAGGGGCAGATTGGGTGAGGCGGCCGACGCTGATATAGGTGACGCCTGTGTCCGCCCTGGCGCGGATCGTCTCCAGCGTGACGCCGCCCGATGCTTCGGTCGGCACCCGGCCGCCGACCAGGGTGACGGCGCCGCGCAGCGTGGCTGCATCCATATTGTCGAGCAGCAGATGCGTCGCCCCGGCGGCCAGGGCCGGCTCGATCTGGTCGACCCGGTCGACCTCGACGATGATCTGGGCGATGCCGGCGGCGACCGCACGGCGCACCGCTTCCTCGACCGATCCGGCGACCGCGACATGATTGTCCTTGATCATCGCCGCATCCCACAGGCCCATGCGATGATTGGTCGCGCCGCCCATGCGGGTGGCATATTTCTCCAGCCGACGCAGGCCAGGAATGGTCTTGCGCGTGTCCAGCAAGGTCGCGCCCGTGCCCAGGATCGCGTCGACATAGGCGCGCGTCATGGTGGCGATGCCGGTCAGATGCTGCACCGTATTGAGCGCCGACCGCTCGGCCGTCAGCAGCGCGCGCGCCTTGCCCCGGATGCGCATGATGTCGGTCCCCGCCGCCACCCGGTCGCCATCCTGATGCAGCAGCTCGATCTCCACATCGGGGTCCAGCGCCCGGAAGAAGGCGACCGCGATCGGCAGGCCGGCCAGCGTCACCGCGTCGCGGCTGTCCATCACCCCGTCGAAGATCGCGTCGGCCGGGATCACCGCCTCGCTGGTGACGTCGCGGCCGTCCGGCCCCAGATCTTCCGCCAGCGTCGAAGCGACAAAGGCGTCGAGATCGAACCCCTCCAGCGTGAAAGTCGCGCTCACTTCTTCTTCTCCACCAGTTCGCGGGTCAGGAAGGCGTGCAGCAGCGCCGCGCGCACCGCATCCTCGGCATGGTCGGCACCGACCGAATGGCCGCCCTCGCGATATTCATGATAATAGACCGTGCTGCCGGTCGCCTTCAGCTTCGCCGCCATCTTGCGCGCATGGCCCGGATGCACCCGGTCATCCTTGGTCGACAGGTAGAAGAAGGCGGGCGGATACTGCACCCCGGTCTTCACATTCTGATACGGCGACCATCTGGACATGAACGCCCAGTCCGACGGCACATCGGGATCGCCATATTCCGCCACCCACGAGGCGCCGGCCGACAAATGCGAATAGCGCTTCATATCCTCCAGCGGCGACCCCGCGATCACCGCGCCATAGAGGTCGGGCCGCTGGGTCATCGCCGCGCCGACCAGCACGCCGCCATTGGAGCGGCCGGAAATGCCGATATCGCCCTTGGTCGACACGCCGGTCTTGACCAGATCCTCGGCCACCGCCGCCAGATCGTCGAACGCATTCTGGCGCTTCTCGCGCAGCGCATCCTGATGCCAGGCCGGACCATATTCGCCGCCGCCCCGAATATTGGCGAGGACATAGGCATTGCCATCCTCGACCCAGAACAGGCCCAGCGGCCCGGCGCGATAGGGTTCGGTGGTGAGGTAGGTCGGCGTCTGCGCCGCGCGGAACCCGCCATAGGCATGGATGAACGCCGGCACCGGTCCCGTCACGCCCTTCTTGCGCGCCAGGAAATAGGGGATCTTCGTCCCGTCCTTCGACGTGGCGAAGCGCTGCTCCACCACGAACTGGCTGGCGTCGAAACGCGCGGGCAGTTGCTGGATCGTTTGCGCGGCTCCCTGCGCCCCTGCCACCATCAGGCTGGGCGGGGTCAGCATCCCCTCGACCGACGCGAAGACCCGGTCGCCCTTGTCGTCGGTGCCGACCAGATGGACCGTCGCCTTGTCGGCCAGCGGCACCGAACGGCTGGTCCAGCGGCCGGTGGCGGCATCGCGGGTCATCGCCAGCAGCGCGCCCGATACATTGTCGAGCTGCTTCACCCACAGGATATGGTCGGTGGTGCGCACTTCCTCGACCACGGTGGTCGCGGTCGGCTTCAGCACGACCTGCGGCGCCCCCGCCTTGCCCGCCGCAACATCGGCGATCGGCCAGGACACCAGCGATCCGGTCGGAATGTCGCCCAGCGGCTTGTTCAGCAGCACGATCATCTGGCCGCCGATCAGGCCACGGAAATCGGCCGTGTCGGGCACCGGCGTGCGGATCAGCTGGCCGTTCGCGCCCTCGATATAGAGATCGTTGGTGTAGAAGGTCAGCGCCCGGTCGATGAAGACCCAGCGCTTGGCTCCATCCTGCTCGACGCGCGGCCGCACCGAAATGTCGCTGTCGACGCCTTCCTTGACCAAGGTCGCGGCCGACAATGGCGTGCCCCGCTTCCAGCGCTTGACGATGCGCGGATAGCCCGACGCCGTCAGCGATCCCGCGCCATAGTCGGTGCCAACCAGCAGCGTATCCTTGTCGGCCCAGGCGACGTCGCTCTTGGCTTCGGGCAGGATGAAGCCACCCTCGACGAACTTGCCGGTGGCGAGGTCATATTCGCGCACCACATCGGCATCGGTGCCGCCCGCGCTCAGCGAGATCAGGCAGCGGCTGTAATCGGGCGCCAGGCAGTCGGCGCCATGCCAGACCCAGCTCTTGCCCTCGGCCTTGCCCAGCGCATCGACGTCGATGATCGTCGTCCAGTTGGGCTTGCCCGCCAGATAGGAGGCCAGGTCGCTCGACCGCCACAGGCCGCGCGGATTCTTCGCGTCGCGCCACAAATTGGTGACCCGGTCGCCCATCACCTTGTCGGGCACCGCAATCTGGCTTTCATCGTCCAGGATCGCGCGCGCCCGCGCCCGGTCCGCCTCGAACCGCGGGCTGGCCCGCAGCAGCTTTTCCGTCTCGCCATTCCACTGCTCGACCTGCGCGATCGCCTTGGCGCCCTCGATATCCTCCAGCCAGAGATAGGGATCATCGCCCGTGGCGGGCGCGGCGGCGATCAGGGCGGGAGCGGAAGCGATGGCGATCGCCATCAGGGCGGAACGGAGCGTCAGCTTATGTCTCATGGCCCGATGCGATAGGCGATGATGCGGGGCCGTTACAACAGCGAGCCGACCATCCGCGCGACATTTTCCGCAACCTTGCGATAGAGCGGCCGCGCCCGCCATGTTTCGCGGTCCAGCGTCTCCGCCCGCGCCATGAAACGGCGCTGCACCAGTTCCACCGCAGCCACCGTTTCCGCGTCATAGATGAGCAGGCTCGCCTCCTCGTTCAGCTCGAAACTGCGCATGTCGACATTGGAGGAGCCGACCACCGCCACCCGGCCGTCGATGCTGACCGCCTTGGCATGGACGAATTCGGGCCGATGGGCATGGATGCCGATGCCCGCCGCCATCAGCTCGGCATAATAGGAGGCCTGCGCCGCATGGACCAGCCACTGGTCCACTGGCTTGGACACGATCAGGTCGACCTTCACCCCGCGCACCACCGCCGTGCGCATCGCATCGACCAGGTCATCGTCGGGAATGAAATAGGGCGTCACCAGCATCACATGGCTGCGTGCCTGATGCAGTTGCCACACCAGCAGCGTCTTGAACCCTTCCAGCGGATAGTTGGACCCGCTCGGCAGCAATTGCGTCACTGCGTCGCCGACCGGATCGGGAATGATCACCGGCCCATCGGGCAACTGGTGCGTCTCCATATACCAGTCGGCGCGCACCAGCGCCTCCAGCTCCGCCACCACCGGCCCGGTCACCCGCGCCACCAGTTCCTGGTTGACGATGCCGGGCTTGAAGTCGCGCGCGACGATATTCTGCGATCCGACATGGCCGATCACCCCGTCGATCACGAACAGCTTGCGATGGTTGCGCATGTCGCGCCGGGTCCGCCCGCGAATCCAGCGGAACGGCAGGGCGGCGCACAGCTCGACGCCCGCAGCGCTCAGCATCGCCTCCATCCCCTTGCGCCAGGGCCGCGATCCGACGGGGTCATACATCACCTGCACGGTGACGCCGCGCTGCACCGCCGCGCCCAGCGCGTCGGCCACCCGCCGCCCCACCGCATCGTCGGCGAAGATATAGACGAGGATGCGCACGCTGTGCCGCGCGGCGTTGATGTCCGCCACCAGCCGGTCGATCGCGACGATATAGTCGAAGATCAGATCGACCCGGTTGCCGCCGGTCGCCGGCATCTTGCCGAGCTTGGCGGCCAAGTCGACGATCGGCGCGCGATCAGGGTCGGGTGATGGCGCATGGGGCAGCAGCCGCGCGGCAATGCCGCCGAACCAGGGATCAAGCTCGCCGAACCGGGCGCGCCGCCATTCGGGGAAACGCGGGCTGCCGATGATCCAGAAC
>Ga0209813_10000050_pt1 | contig 48358 bp, 45 predicted proteins | sample EndMethybrTD3033_FD_187596 | JGI IMG/M metagenome (GOLD analysis project Ga0209813, IMG submission 187596) | Populus endosphere microbial communities from Tennessee, USA - Endosphere MetaG P. TD hybrid TD303-3 (SPAdes) (version 2) | ecosystem: Host-associated > Plants > Roots > Endosphere... | reverse complement strand
GAAGAGGATCGCGCCGGGTATCGAAGTTCGAGTCCTCGATCGGGACCATATTTTCTCCATCGAGATCAACGATCTCGGTGTTCGACGGTGTGAGTCCCAGAAGAGGACTCAAAAGCGGCCTATTCCGGCGCAGAAAACCGCCATTTCTTGAGAGTCGTCACAGGACGATACCATGCTCGATACCTTGGGACTTTTTGTCGGGATGGTGTGAGTCCCCAAGCCTCCAAAATCATGTGCGTCGGTATGTGATTCGACGAGGCTATGTTGGACAGGCGGATACCGCTTACGCCGTTTCAGGAAATTCTTGAAACTTTCACTATTTGAAAGTATCTGGAATTTTATGAGCACGCTTGCTGATCAGGTTACACAATCAAGACTTGCTGATCGTATCTTCGACGAGGACCAGCTTCGTGAGCTTTTGGGCGGCAGCGATGCCCGTCGCTATGCCCTGGTTCATAGGGCGCTGAAGGACGGTTCGTTGATCCGTCTCAAACGGGCTACCTATATGCTCGGTCGGCGCACCAGCAACGACGCCGTCCATCCCTTTGCCGTGGCGCAGGCGCTCCTGCCGGGCAGCTATATCTCCTTTGAAACAGCCCTTGCCTATCATGGCTGGATTCCAGAGGCCGTCTTCACCACGGCAAGCGTTTCACCGGGCCGCAAGACGATCAGCCATAATACGCCGTCCTTCGGGCAATTCAGCTTTCATCCGCTGGCGCTCCAAGAATACCAATTCCTAACAAGCGTCGAACGTGAAAAATTCGGCAAGCTCACGGCATTTGTCGCACAGCCTTTACGGGCACTGATCGATCTTGTCGCTTTGCGCAAAGAGCAATGGTCTGGCCTGGACTGGCTCACCCAGGGTATGCGTATCGACGAGGACCGGCTGCGTTCGCTCAGGCGCAAGGATTTCTCCGCGCTCCGGCCCGTTTACAGACACAAGGCCGCCAACGCGTTCCTCCATTCACTCGAAGAGGCCATTCTGACGATCGAAGGTCCGGCCAAAGGACGTCCTGCGGATGATTGAAATTATTCAGGAGAAGCTCCGCCAATATGGAGCGACCAACGCGGTCGAGGAAGAGAATGCGACCAAGGAGATCGTGCAGGAGATCGCCCTGTACGGGCTCTGGCGTGGCGATTTTTTCGACGTCGCTCTTTTTCAGGGTGGCACCAGCCTGCGCATTCTGCACCGCCTGCCAAGATTTTCTGAAGACCTCGATTTCATGCTCCGGTCACCGAACCCCGAGTTCGACTGGGCTCCCTATCTCAAAATTCTGGTCGAGGTATTCGCCCAGTTCGGGTTGAAGCTCGATGCCCAGCCCAAGGAGAGGATGGACAGGGCGGTTCGGGAAGCCGTGCTCAAGGATGAGTCCATCGCGAGTCAGCTCGATCTGACCTTCGCGGGCACCGGACGTCGCCGGACGATCAAGATCAAGCTCGAGATCGACACCAATCCGCCGCCCGGATCCGGCGAAGCCAGCACCTTTCTCGATTTCCCCGCCGACTACGAGGTGCGGCATCAGGATCTGTCATCCAACTTCGCGCTGAAAATCCACGCACTTCTTTGCCGAGGCTATCTGAAGGGCAGGGATTGGTATGATTTTTCTTGGTATGTCGCGAACGGGGTGTCTCCCAATCTGATGCATCTCGAGGCCGCCCTCTTCCAGGCAGGCCCATGGGCGGGGCAGGAAGATCTCCAGATCGACATGACATGGCTGGAGGACACGCTTCGGCACAACATAGCTGCTGTCGACTGGAAGGCCGCTGCAGACGATGTCAGGCGCTTTCTGCGCCCAGCGGAGGCGAAATCGCTGGAATTATGGAGCGACCGCTTCTTCCTCGCTAAGCTTGGGAAGATGGCGGCGGCGTGACTTGTCCATTCAGAACTGTGGATCAGCGTTGGTTTGATATCCTTGTGTTGACTGTTTCCATGCCGCCTTCGTGAGAGAACTGTCGTTTTCTCAGTCAAACCGCAACCGACCATAGCCGGTCGTCGCCCACCTACGCTTGAATGACTGGTGATGCGCTGAAACCCGCCCTTCGTTGGCGATCAAGCAGCTAGGCTGCTACGCGCCATGCCGGACGTTAAGTTTCGCGCGCCAGCCCTGAAAGCGGACGCTACTGCATGAAGCAACGACAGCTCACCCATGCCCGTGTCGATGATGCAAATCGGGATAATGCGGATGGCCGTGGACGAGACGGTTGTGGGCATGGCCATGAACATGCGGCTCGCCGCGCGGCTCGCCAGGACCGTGGGCATGCTGATGATGCTCGTCGTGGACATGGGCATGGGTATGCGCCAGCGGCTCATGGAGATGTTCGTGATCATGGCGTTCGACCAGATGGAGCCATAGCCCGATACCCATCAGCACTGCGGCCACGCCGAGTTGGATCGTCACCGCCTCGCCGAACAACAGCAGCGCCAGCAAAGCGCCGATGAACGGCGCGGTCGAGAAATACGCCCCTGTACGCGCGGTGCCAAGAAAGCGGAGCGCCAGCACGAACAACACGAGGCTGACGCCGTAACCCAGGAATCCGACGACCCCGGCGGCGAGCGTCAGCGAGAGCTCCGGCAGACGCGCACCGAGCGCGACTGCAAGGATCAGATTGACCGCGCCCGCCGCCAGACCCTTAACCATCGCGATCTGGACGGGATCGGAGCCGCTGACCTTGCGGGTGAGGTTGTTGTCGACCCCCCAGGCGAGACAGGCACCGGCAATCGCGAGCGCGCCAAGACCCAGGCCACTGAATCCCGCCCCCGCACCGGAGCCACCCTGCCACGATAGGATGACCGCGCCGGCAAGGATCGTCAGCGCTCCGAGCATCAATCGACGATCGACATTCTCGCGGAACACGGCCCAGGCGATCGCCATCGTCGCTAGCCCTTCGAGATTGAGGAGCAGCGCAGCCGAGGATGCGGGCGTGGTGGTCAAGCCGATCATGAGCAGCAGCGGTCCCGCGACGCCGCCAAACAGGATGACCAAGGCCATCCAGCCCCAATCGCGTCTGGCCAGCGGCGCTTCGCTTGTCGGCCGCCCGATCGCGCGCCGGCCCAGCGTGACGATGGCGAGACCGATGCCCGAGCCCAGATAGAGCAGCCCCGCCAGCAGCCACGGGCTGACCCCGCCGCCAAGCAGTGCCTTGGCGAGCGGCGTGCTCGCCCCGAACAGCGCCGCCGAACCGATGGCAAGCGGGGCGCCCGGCCAGGCGACCCAGGATCGAACGGACATCATCACACTCCCGCCGGGGCCGGCGCCGACTCGGATGGTCGGGCGACGCGCCAATGCACCAGCCGGTATAGCGCAGGCAGCACCAGCAACGTCAGCAGCGTCGAGGAGACGATGCCGCCGATAACCACGGTGGCGAGCGGCCGCTGCACCTCCGCACCCGCGCCGACATTGAACGCCATCGGCACGAACCCGAGGCTTGCGACCAGCGCGGTCATCAGCACCGGCCGCAACCGAGTCAGCGCGCCTTCGCGGATCGCGTTGTCGAGCGGACGGCCCTCGGCGATCAACGAGCGGATGAAGCTGAGCATCACGACGCCGTTGAGCACCGCTACGCCCGAGAGCGCGATGAACCCGACCCCGGCCGAGATCGACAACGGCAGCCCGCGGATCAGCAATGCCGCGACCCCGCCGGTCAGCGCCAGCGGCACGCCCGAGAACACGATCGCCGCGTCCTTGACCGAACGGAACAGCCAAAACAGCAGCCCGAAGATCAGCAGCAGCGCCGCGGGCACCACCAGCCGCAGCCGCTCCGCCGCCGAAATGAGCTGCTCGAATGTGCCGCCATAGCTGACCCAATAGCCGGCGGGCAGTTCGACCTCGGCATCCACTTTCTCGCGCAGTTCGGTGACGAACGAGCCGAGATCGCGGCCGCGGACATTTGCGGTGACGACCACACGGCGCTTGCCATCCTCGCGGCTGATCTGGTTGGGGCCGGTGACGACCTCGACCTTGGCCACATCCTCCAGCGGCACGAACCCGCGTGGACCCGTGCCGCCGGCCGGGAGCGGTATCCGCAACCGGCCGATCTCATCGACATTGCGCCGGATATCTTCGGGCAGCCGCACGATGACGGCGAACCGGCGGTCGCCCTCGAAGATCTGGCCTGCCTGCCTGCCACCGATCGAGACGGCGACGACATCCTGCACGTCACCGACATTGAGTCCGAGGCGAGCGAGCGCCGCGCGATCAGGTGTGATCTGGAGCACTGGAAGCCCTGTCACCTGCTCGACGCTCACATCCGCTGCGCCGGGGATGCCCCCCACGACGCCTTCGATTGCCTGGCCCGCGGCAAGCAGTTCGTCGAGATCATCGCCGAACACCTTGACCGCGACATCGGCGCGCACGCCCGACAGCAACTCGTTGAACCGCATCTGGATCGGCTGGGTGAACTCGTAATTATTGCCGGGGATCGTGAGTGCTGCCGCGTGCATCTCGGCGACGAGCTGCGCGCGTGGCTTCCTCGGGTCGGGCCAGTCCTTGCGATCCTTGAGCATGACAAAGGTGTCGGCGACCGAGGGCGGCATCGGATCGGTCGCGACCTCGGCGGTGCCGATCTTGGCGACGATCCGCTCGACCTCGGGGAAGCGTTTGAGTCTGGCTTCCAGCGCGCGCTGCATCTGCACCGCTTGGCTCAGACTTGTGCCGGGGATGCGCAGCGCGTGAAGCGCGATGTCGCCTTCGTCGAGATTGGGCACGAACTCAGACCCCATCCGGCTTGCCCCGAACCCGGCGAGCGCGACCAGCGCGACCGCGCCGATGACGAGCATTGTGCGCAGGCGCAGCGCCGTATCGAGCGCGGGCGCGTAAAGCCAGCGGGCGCCGCGCATCAGCCGGCTGTCCTTCTCCTCGATCCGGCCGGTGACGAACATCGCCACCGCTGCCGGCACGAAGGTCAGCGACAGGACCAGCGCCGCGGTGAGGGCGATGACCACGGTGATCGCCATCGGATGGAACATCTTCCCCTCGACGCCGGTGAGCGCGAAGATCGGCACATAGACCAGGGTGATGATGAGCACGCCGAACAGCGACGGCCGGATCACCTCGCTCGCCGCCGTGGCGGTCAGTGCGAACCGCTCCTCGCGGTCAAGCAGACGCCCGAGCCGATGCTGCGCCTCACCGAACCGGCGCAGGCAGTTCTCGACGATGATCACCGCACCATCGACGATCAGGCCGAAGTCCAGGGCGCCAAGGCTCATCAGATTGCCCGATACCCGGGTCTGCACCATGCCGGTGATGGTCAGTAGCATCGAGAAGGGAATGATCGCGGCGGTGATCAGCGCGGCGCGGATATTGCCGAGCAGCAGGAACAGCACGACAATCACCAGCAGGGCGCCTTCGAGCAGGTTCTTCTCGACCGTCGAGATCGCCCGCTCGACCAGTTCGGTGCGGTCGTAGATCGGGGACGCGATCACCCCCGCCGGCAGTGCTCTGGCGGCCACTTGGAGCCGTTCGGCTGCTGCGCGGGCGACGATCCGGCTGTTCTCGCCGGCAAGCATGAACACGGTGCCCAGCACGACCTCCTGGCCGTCCTCCGTCGCCGCGCCCGTGCGCAGTTCCTCGCCCATGCCGACATCGGCGATATCGGCGATGCGGATCGGCACGCCGCCACGATTGGTGACGATGATCGATTTGAGATCGTCGATATCGGCGGCCTGGCCCGGCACGCGGATCAGATATTGCTCGCCATAGCGTTCGACATAGCCGGCACCGACATTGGCGTTGTTCTTGCCCAGCGCCTCGACCACGTCGTTCATGGTAAGGCCGTAGGACGACAGCCGATCGGGCAGCGGCGTCACATGATATTGCCGCTCGAACCCGCCGATCGAGTTGACCTCGGTGACGCCGGGCGTGTTACGGAGCTGGGGGCGGATCACCCAGTCCTGCAGGGTGCGGAGATCTTCGGGCGTGTAGGCGGTGCCGTCGGGCTTGCGTGCGTTCGGCCTGGCCTCCAGCGTATACATGAAGATCTCGCCGAGGCCGGTGGCGATCGGACCCATTTCGGGCGTGGCGCCTTCGGGCAATTGATTGCGCGCGGTCTGGAGCCGTTCGTTGACGAGCTGGCGCGCGAAATAGATGTCGGTGCCGTCGGCGAACACCGCCGTCACCTGGCTCAGCCCATAGCGCGAGACCGAGCGGGTATATTGCAGCCCCGGCAGGCCGGCGATCGCCGTCTCGACCGGGAAGGTGACGCGCTGCTCGGCTTCCAGCGGCGAAAAGCCGGCGGCTTCGGTGTTGATCTGGACCTGGACGTTGGTGATGTCGGGGGTGGCGTCGATCGGCAGGCGCTGGAAGCTCCAGATGCCGAGCGCGGCCGAGGCGAGGACGAACGTCAGCACCAGCCAGCGCAGCCGGATCGAGCTCGCGATGACGCGCTCGAGAATGCCAGGACGCTCGGTGGGTCGATCAATGGTCATGGCTGGCCCCCGACTTCTCGATGTCGGCGCGGATCAGGAAGGCGCCGTCGACGACATATTCGGTGCCCGGTTCGAGACCGCCCAGCACCTCGGTCCATTCGGGCGTGCGCCGCCCAAGCTCCAGCATCCGCACTTCATAGGTGTTACCGACCTTGGCGAAGACCACGGTGAAGTCGCGGAAACGCTGGAGCGCCTTGGTGCGGACCGCGAGGGCGACCGGCGCCTGAGCGACGGCGAACGAACCCTCGACCCCCATGCCCGGCCGGAAATCGCGAGCGGCGGAGGGCGGCAGATGGACATGCGCCATCAGCGTCTGACTGGCGAGATCGGCGGTCGGCAGGATCGCCTCGACCTTGCCCGACAACCGCGCCTCGCCGGAGAGGCTGCGCAATGCGACGGACTGGCCGACCCGCACGCGCTCGGCGTCGCGGGGATAGACGAAGAACTCGGCATGGAGCTGGGTCGGATCGGCGATCACGAACAGCGCACGATCGCCGGTGACGTCGCCGACATTGGCGTTCTTCTCGACGATGATCCCGCTGATCGGCGCCGGAATTGCGTAAGTCTGCAGGGAGTGGCTCGATTCGACGCGGAGCAGGGTCTGTCCCTTGCGCACCGCCTGGCCGAGCTGACCCGACATCCAGACGATCTGTCCGGGCAGGCGGGCGCGGACATCGGCCTTGCCCTCGGGCGTGATTTCGACCCGGCCGGCCATATCGATCAGCTCGCTTACGGTCGCCGGACCCGCAACCTCGGTCTTGACCCCGCCCGCCTGGGCAGCGGCGACCGAGATGGTCGTGCGCCCCTCATAGGAGGCATAGGACCAGTTGTGGGTCCGCCCCCCTTCGACCGCGTGAACCTTCACGTCGAACGAGTGCGGTTCATGCACGACGCCGTTGCCCAGCAGATAATCCTCGCGGGGAGCGAAGGCGAAGCGATCGGCTTTGCCGCCGAGCCGGCCCAGCTCGACGCTGAGCTGGACTTCGCCGGGCGGCACGGGCTTGTCCTTGCGATAGGCATAGACGTGGAACTCGGGTTCGACGCCGTCCTCGAAGATGGTCATCTCGACCGCGAAATCGCCGTCGCGCAGCATCCGGCCACGATGCGGGCCGCGCTCATACTCGGCGGCCGCTGCGGCGGGCTCGCCGGAGGCTTCGGGAGGCGCTTCGCCACAGGCGGTAAGCAGGGTGCAGGCAAGGATTGCCGCGGTCAGGCGGCGCTTGGGCAATCGGAACATCAGCGGTTCTCCACGCTGGCGATGAGGGAAGCGTGGCGACCACCGAGACGGTCGAGGCGCACGCCGTCGAGATGGAAGCGGCGGAGGAGGTCGATCCGGCGCGTGCGCGCGTCGATCACGGCGCGCTGGGCTTCGGCGACTTCGAAGTAGGTGAAGGCGGTGCCGCCGCGGTTGAAGCCGTCGCGGACCATCACCACCGCCCGCTCGGCGCTCGGCAGCACCTCGGCATCGATGCGGGCAATCTCGGCGGCGATCGACGCGCGCGATGCGGTCAGCCGGTCGGCCTCGCGCTTCTGGTCGATCCGGGCCACGGCGATCTCGGCCTCGGCGGCGAGCCGGTCGGCCTGGGCGCGTTCGACATTGGCGCGATTGGCTTGCCGCCCGCCGAGCGGGATCGACCCGCCGACGACCAGCGCCACCTCATTGCCCTGCCCGAAATGCCGCACCCCGGCGCGAACGGTCGGATCGGTGACCCCGCGCGCTTCCTCCAGCCGGATGCGCGCCTCGGCGGTGTCGCGCTCCGCCGTCAGCAGCGCGAGGTCGGGCATGGTGTCACCGGGGGGAGCGCCGGGATCGAGACGCCCGAATGCCGCGGTATCGAGCGCGAAATCATCGCCACCACCCCAGTAGGATGCGAGGTTCGCGCGGGCGATACGGGCAGCCTCGATGGCCTGGTCGCTGGCGATCCGCGCCTGTGCCACCGCCGTTCGCGCACGCTCGCCGGCGAACAGCGGATCGAGCGCGCGTCCGACGCGCCTGCCGACATCGCGCTCCACACGCTCGGCGAGTGCGAGCCGGTCTTCGGCGACCATGATAGCCGCCTGCGTCGCCTGTGCCTCGACCCAGGCAGCCTGAACCTGCGCGAGCAGATCGAGCGTGCGCAGCCGTCCACGCTGCTGCGCGAGGCTCAGTTCGGACTGCGCGACGCCGGTCCGCGCCTCGCGCTTGCCGCCGCGCTCCCAGGTTCGCTCATAATAAAGCGTGGCCTGCGAGCGATCGACCGGCGAATAGGGACCGGTGCCGGCGAAGTCCTCGAGATCTACCCCGATCACGGGACGCGGCCCCACATCGGCCTGGCGGACGCCGGCCTCCGCGGCGGTTACGCGGGCGGCGCTTGCCGGACCGGTCGGATCGCGGGCAGCCGCGCGTGCCAGTGCGTCCGAAAGGGTCAAGTCCTGCGCGCTGGCAATATCGCCGGCGAACAGAGCGATCAGCGCCGCGCCGATCGCCAGCGCGCGCCGGGAGCGCGCCGGAAGGCGCGCGTCGATAGATTGAAACATGGCAAAGGGGTCTCACGAGCAGGCGTGGCACGATAACCGCGCCCGGCAAGCGGACGCGGCGGCTTAGACGCTGATCGTGTTGTGTTTGGGAGGTCGCTCGGGACCGTAGGTCGAAAGGCCGGGCGGTGCCCGGTCGCGCCTTAGGTCATGCCGGTCTGCGCCGAGATCGGATTTCGCCGTCTCGGCCGCGGCCAATGCCGGCAGGCCCGAACCGCTGTCGCCATGATGATGGTGGCTCGGTCCCGGCTGATGATCGGGGTTCGCGCCATTGTCCTGATCATCCGTGCCAGCATGATCATCATGATGGTCGTCGGCATCATAAGCGATGTCGCTGAACGGCAGGTGCGTGTGGTCCGCCGGACCGCCCGGCTGGTGCTGGATACGATCGACGATGCGGGTTGCCGACGCGCCGGCGAACGCAAGCGCGAGCGCGACGCAGAGCATTGCGCACATCCGCTTCAGCGAGAATCGGGCAGACCTATCCACGACGAGCAGTCCTATCGACAGCCTTCCAGTGAGGCAAGGAAGGGTTCCGAACCGGCGCGCCGCAGGTTGGGCGCCCCATGACGCCGAAGGATCGCCATGTCAGCCGGCCGTCAGCGCAGGGAAGCGGCGGCTCGCCGCGCTCCAGTCGACCGCCTTCATATAGGCATCGACATAGGCTGCGGCCTTGGCGCCATAATCCATCGCATAGGCGTGCTCATACATGTCGAGCGCGAGGATCGGCGTGCCACCGGCGAGCGTCATCGTGTGGTCGGCCGCCCATTGATTGACCAGGCACTTGTCGCGATGGCTCCAGGTCAGCAGCACCCAGCCCGAGCCGCCGCCGAGCGCCTTCCCAATGCCGGCGAATTCGGCCGCCCAGCGATCGAAGCTGCCGAAACTCTGTTCGATCGTCTGCGCCAGCGGTGCGCTCGGCGCGGACGGATTGCCGAACCCGGAGAAATACAGCTCGTGCAGGATCATCGAATTCCACGCGATCAACTCTTCGCGCTTGAGCCCGTTGATCGTGAACACCGGCGCCGTCGCCGGATCGAGCGCCGCGAACTGCGTCGTGATCGCGCCGAGCCGCTTCACCGCGCCGACATAATTGTTGTCGTGGTGGCTCACGAGCAGCTTCTCGGACAGGCCTGTGATCAATGCCGGATTGAACGGCAGCGGCTGCGGCGTGAAGCTGCGCGCAGCAACAGGCGTCGCTGCGGCGGCGGCGTCACCGGCGAGGCCGGTCATTGCCCCGACTCCAAGGGTTGCGCCGACGGCAAGCAGGCTGCGGCGATCGATGCTGGGCTCGGACATGGTTTACTCCTGTGGGATCATTGAGTGAGGCCTGTAAGATAGAGCAGCACGCCTGCCGCCGAAGTCGCGGCGAGCGTCGGGATGGCACCCACCTTAAAGCGGAGCATCGCCAGAATCGCCGCCGCCGAGAGCAGCAGTGCCCAGAGATCGACGCTCGCGAGCACCGGCATTTCGAACCGGACCGGTCCTGCCGCGAATGGCTGTACCTGGCGAAAGATGGTGTGGATCGCGAACCAGATCGCGAGGTTGAGGATCACGCCGACCACCGCCGCCGTGATCGCCGATAGCGCGCCCGCGACCGCGGCATTGCCGCGCAGCCGCTCGACGAACGGCGCACCAAGGAAGATCCAAAGGAAGCAGGGGATGAAGGTGACCCAGGTCGCGAGCAGCCCGCCGAGCGTGCCCGCAAGCAGCGGATGCAGCATGCCGGGATCGCGATAGGCGCCCATAAATCCGACGAACTGGAGCACCATGATCAACGGCCCGGGCGTCGTCTCGGCCATGCCGAGGCCGTCGAGCATCTCACCGGGCTGGAGCCAGTGATAGGATTGCACCGCTTCCAGCGCGACATAGGCGAGCACCGCATAGGCCCCGCCGAAGGTCACCAGCGCCATCGTCGAGAAGAACGTCGCGATCTGGCTGAACACATCGTCCGGCCCCAGCCAGGCGATCAGCACCGCAACCGGGATCAACCACAGCGCCAGCCAGACCGCCGCTGTCCGGAACGCCTCGCGCGGCGTCACCTGGGCGTGAGCAGGCAATTCCCCACCAAGCAGGGTCTCGCCATCCTCGACGATCACGCCCTTGGATGTGCCGTGGCCTCCGCCGACCTTGAACACCGCAAGGTCCGCACGTCCTCCGAAATAGCCGATCAGCCCCGCCGCCAACACGATGATCGGGAACGGCACGCCGACGAAGAAGATCAGCACGAAAGCGGCGGCGGCCACCACCAGCATGACGTTGTTCTTGAGCGCCCGCGAGCTGATCCGCACCACGGCCTGGAGCACGATCGCCAGCACTGCCGCCTTCAGCCCGAAGAACAATGCCGAGACGATGCCGAGCTTGCCGTAGATCGCGTAGATCCAGCTTAGCGCCATGATCGAGACGACGCCGGGCAGGATGAACAGTCCGCCCGCGATGATCCCGCCGCGGGTCTTGTGCAGGAGCCAGCCGATATAGGTGGCGAGCTGCTGCGCCTCGGGACCGGGGAGCAGCATGCAATAGTTGAGCGCGTGCAGGAACCGGTGCTCGCCGATCCAGCGCTTCTCCTCGACCAGCACGCGGTGCATCATCGCGATCTGGCCGGCGGGGCCGCCGAACGACAGCGCCGCGATCCGCAGCCACACCCAGAAGGCCTCGCCGATCGAGACCTCGGCGGGACGCGACCGTGCGGGCGCCAATTCCGGGGCCAGCGCTTCCGCGCCACTCATGCCCGCACCCGCGACTTGGCGGGCTTGTGCGATGTCCAGTCGTGTGTCTCGTCGGTCGCATCGCGACACCAGCGATAGAGCGCGTCATAGACCGCTATGCCGGCATCAAGCTGTTCGAGATCGTCCGGATACATGCGCGATAGACCCAGCGAGATGGCGAGCAGGCCAGCCGCCTCGGGCACGAGATTGGGGCGTCCGGTGTCGGCGCCGCGGACGATAGCCGCCAGCCGCGCGAGCCCGTCGACGGCGCCCAGCCCGAACCCTTCGACCATAACGTCGAAGGTGCAAAGCTCCCCGTCATGCGTCCAGCGCACCGCCGCATCCTCGATATCGAACGGTGTCGCGCCCATCCGCGCGGCAACGCCCGCCACCTCCGGCGCGGGTACGAACAGGAACATCGCGTGCGGATCGACGAACCGGCGGATCAGCCAGGGGCAGGCGATCCGATCGACCTTGGGCCGCGCGCGGGTCACCCACAACGTGCGGCCTGCGGCATCGCGCGGCGGCACCGCGGCAGTGTCCAATAGCGGGTGGCCGGAGCCGACCCAGCCGATCACGCCACCGTCGAGCACATCGGCGTCGGCGCCAGCCTGACGCAGCCAGGCGGCCGCTCCGTGACCGGCCGCGCCGCCATCGTTGCACACGACGATGACCGACGCGTCGCCAAAATCTGGCGCCCAATCAGGGATGCTGGTGAAGGCGCGGCGAACCGCGCCGGGGATCAGCCGCGGCTCGGCGTCGAACTCGGCATCGTTGCGGATGTCGATCATCGCGGGGGACCGGGGTGTACCGAGCAGGCGGACAAGCTTATCGGCGGCAATCGCATTTATTGCAGGCATAATGCGTCCTCAAATGGTTGGGACGCGATGCTTCAGCCTGTCGCCTCATGGGGAGATCGCAAACCCCCATACGCCGCACAAGCCAGATTGCGCGCGAGTCTGTCAAGTATTGAAGGTGACGCAGCCTCGCATCACACGCTGCCTCCAACGCTACGACCTCAAATAAGCCGCCCCCGGCTGGCACCCACCTTCGCCCGTCATGAAACAGCGGCGAAGGAATCGGGATTTGGATGAGCTTGAGCGGCAGCTTTCCGACGCTCCCCATGATGGCGGCGGGGGCGGCTCGGCCCGGTGCTGGGTCCCGGCATATATCGAGTGTCCGCTCTTGCCGAAAACCGGCAGTGCCCGACGGACTTGTGAACGGCAGATTTGTCTCAATGTCGACCGTTTGACCGGCTGACTGGACAAGCTGAAAGGATGTCAGCCTTGGATTAGCCGCTGCGGGAATGGAACGGCGTGGGTTGAGCGCGAAGCTGCCTCAAGCTTTGCCTGGCCGGATGACCTCGGACGTCGGCGCACATCCTCGGATTTCATGCAGAAGAGGACTCGAAAAGATGATATTATCATTTGTAAATCAATTAGTTATGCATGAATATGCAAGACCGTACCATAACCGATACCCTGGGACTTTTTCATACGGTAGTTCGAGTCCCAAAGGAGCCGATAATTGGCTTTTTCCGTTGTGATTCGCGGGGTCCAAAGGGCCGCTCGATCTCCCCGATCAAAGCCGGTCTGCATGCAGTTTTGAGCGGGTCGGAATTCGTGACGGTGCCTGGGCGCCTTCGCAATATCTAATCGCGCAGACATACCACTGGTGATGCACGGCAGATTGGAACTGCCCTATCCAGCCAATTGGAAGTCAACGCGGCATCGATTGGAAATGAGTGACGCAGGCTCGAAGGCTGGTGCGGTCATTTTGCCGGTTCTGGCGTTCGAGAGCGGCTAGCGCTCGACCAGTCGCTTGATGCATCGGTAGGGGATGAATGTGGATCGTCCGATCTTGATGGTTTCGATCTCACCGGATTGGATAAGCTCATAGAGAGTCGAACGGCCGATACCGGTCAACTTGACCGCCGTTTTGATCCGCACGGTGAGCGGTTCCATCGGCAGCGCGTCCTGCTCGGCTATCGCCTCGAGCGCTCGCTTTCGACGCTCGTCCTCGCTCAGCCCGCGGGTCATGACCTGACCCGCGAACGAGCGAAGCTGCGGTCGCTTTCGAGAAAAGCCGTCAGCATCGCGGGGATAAGTTCTGCGACCGGTTCTTCCCGCCCATAAGCCGCGGCGTAAAGTGCGGCATAATCCTGCAACATCTGATGCAGGTCAGGCGTGATGGTGATCGGCAGCTTGATCGGTGTCCTGTCCGGCAGCTTGGGAAGTTTGAGTTCCGGCATGGTCTTTTCCTAATCGCGCCACGGCGCGAGTATGAGGTCGCGGTGCACGATGAGCCGTACCGGCGCGCCCGGCCGGATGGTGATCGTCGGCTGGATCTGGAGATTGCGGGAGGTGATCTGGTCGCCAGCGCGCGAGACGTTCTGCTGCGTCGATTCCCGGATTGCCCGGACGAGATCGCTCTCGCCCGAGAAGGTGAGATTGGCGCCCACGCCGAGCAGGGTTGAGATCGCGACCCCCTTGAGCAGCGTCCAGGTGTGAAAGTCGACCTTATCGGCAAGGCCCGCGTAGCCGGACGGATCGGCGGCCGACACATTGTCGAGCCGGATCGAACTGCCGTCGGGCATAATGATCCGCTGCCAGACGATCAGTGCCCGCTTCTGCCCGAAGGCCACCACGCTGTCATAACTGCCGATCAGCCGCGCACCCTGCGGGATGAGCAGAATCCTTCCGGTCGCGCTGTCGAATACGCGCTCGGTCACCTGGGCGATGACAAGACCCGGCAGGTCGGATCGCAGGCCTGTGATCAGGCTCGCGGCGATGACGCTGCCGGCCGACAGCATGTCGGGCGACGCGGGCGGGCTGAGACGGCCGGCGTTGACGTCGCTGCCGTTGTCGCGCGCAGCGACGAAGTCGGCTTTACGCTGCTGCGCATTGGGATCGCGATCGGGATCGATGGCGAGCTTTGCGGCGTCGGCTGCGGCCGGGGGCGAGGTTTGAGGCGCTTCCGCATTGACCGCCGGACTGTCACGATTGCCGGCCTGCACGAGCAGACCTGATTCCCGCGCCGCCCTCAACTCCGCGGCCCGTCGATCGCGTTCGGTAGCCGCTGCCTGATTGGCGCGAGCAGCTTCCCCTCCGTTAGTGTCCGTCGCCATTGCCCGCTGGTGGTCGAGGATCGGTCGACCCAGATCGCCCGGCAGGGCGGGACCGAGTTTCGGCACGTCAGCGTAGCTGCCGGGAAGCGCGCCGAGCGTATCGGCGGGCGGCTTGGCTGCAATCGTCTGGTCGTCGGCCTGACCTGCCAGATGCAACGCGGCGGGCCGCAACGCGATCCAGGCAGTCGCGACCAGACCGGCAGACCCGAGCGCCGCGATCCCGACGATGGCTCCGCGCTTGAACCTGATCGCCCGGACTGGTTGGGCACGCAGTGCGAGCGTTTCCGGGTCCACCTTGACCTGTGCGGCGCGGACGTCAGTCTCCGGCCGACCCTCCTCGCCACTCATGATCCCCTCCGCACCCGTGCGCCGTCCGCTACCCGGCTGATGCGGACGATCTGCTGATGCTTCGTACCGAGGCGAAGTTCGGCTACGTCGAAGATGCGGTCGACCACATAGAAGCGGCCCTTCACCCGATAGTTGACGAGTTGGGCCTCACCTTTGCGGTCCAGCAGGAAGATCGGCGGCGCCTCGCCCACGCCGAGCGTCGCGGGGAACTCGATGAAGGTCTGCCGCCCGTCATCGAATGCGCGCAGCGGTCGCCAGGCGGGCTTGTCGCCCGACACGGCGTAATTGAAATGAAGCTGATCGACGTCGATGCCGGCCGCGACCGGCTGCGCCGCCTGCGCCTCCGCGGCGGCGCGCTTCAAAGCGATCAGGGCATCCTGCGGATAGGTCCATGACAGCGCGGCCATCGCCGTCTTGGAGACGCTGGTCAGCGCGATGTGATAGCTGCGCCGGTCGGTGGTGATCACGAGATTGGTGGCGAGGCCGGCGCTGAACGGCTTGACCAGCACATGCGTCCGCTTCTCGGTGCCCGATCCGCTGGTGGTATCGCCGATCACCCAGCGTACCGTGTCGCCGCTCGCCACGGCCACGAGCGTCTCGCCGGCCTGGAGCGCGATGTCCGTCACCCGCTCGGGCGCGGTGATGACATGGTAGATCGCGCCGTCCGCGAACGGATATACCTGCACGGCATTCAGGAACCCCTGCGCGGCCGGCTCCATCGTCGCGAGACGGTTAGCGGTCGCGACGGTCGCCTGGCGCGCCGTGCCGCTGGACTGGAGCGACGCCCAGGCAGGTTGTGCGGCGAGGGAAAGGCAGGGCGCAAGCAGCATTGGTGCCGTAAGGGAGCGGATCATGGCTGTGTCTCCGTTTTGACGGGGGGGTGGGCAGCGAGGTTCGGATCGAGCGGTGAACCGAGCGGGAGATTGCTCGGCGGTGATGGCGTCCGCGGCACGGCGGTCGTCGCTGGGGCCTCGAGTTCGCGGCTCCAGTCGATGGCATCGACGTAGATCCCAAGGGGGTTTTTGCGGAGCGTGTCGGCCGAAACTGGGGGTTTCGTGACGATGGTCAGAATGCCGGTCCAGTGCGATGATCCCGCCTCGCTGCCACGCTCGTAGGCGGTTTCGGTCCACTTCACCTGGAACGACCGGTCGGATGCGCGGACCACGCTGGTCACCTGGACCGAGACCGTCCGTTCGCCGATCCCGGCGAAGGGATCGGCCGCGCGGGCATAGTCGTCCAGAAAGCGAGCGCCGCGATCAGTCACGAAGCCATAGGCTGACAGCCAGTCGCGGCGCATCAGCACCGGATCGAGCGAGATACCGCGAACATTTTCGATGAACTTCGCGAGATGCCACGCGACCTGCGGATCGGTGGGTTTGTATCCCGCTTCCGCTTCGGTCACTGCCCGGGCTTCCCCGAGGCGATCGACCTCGACGACATAGGGCGTGACCCGGCTCTGGAGCGACTGCCAGATGAGCGCGCCCGACATGGCGCAGGTAAGCGTCAGCGTGCCGAACGCCATCAACCGCCAGTTGCGGGCCTGAACGCGGGCCGACCCGATGCGCTCGTCCCAGAGCTGGCCGGCGCGTTGATAGGGCGTTTCGGGCTGGGGTGTCCGTCCATAGCGCTGAACGGCGCGCTTGAAGATCATCAGTCGTCCCTTTCCTTGATGTCGGGAGTGGCGGAGGCGCCACCGCGGTCGCCCTGCTGGAGCGTGTGCAATGCGATTTGGCGGTGGTGGCGAGCGTTCTGCTGGGCGCGCATCGACCGCGCCCACCCGGGCGCTCCGTCGGCAGCTTCGCCGGCGCTATTGGACGACGAGCCCGGCGTTCGATTGAGTGCGGACCATGCCGCGTTGCGGCCTCGCTCGGCGGCGGCACCCAAGCCGAAGGTGCTTTCCATCTTCTGTGCGGCGGCGCCCTTGGCTGCGGCAGCCATGCCGCCGATGCTCGAGCCGCCGGTCTCGCGGCCGAGCTGCGCCGCGGTCGAGGCGGCTGAGCCCATCGATGTTCCGGCGCGGATCGCGCCGAGCCCGGCGCCGCCGATCGCACGCGCCGCACCGACCGTGGCGCCGCCCGCGAGCATGGTGACGCCCGCCGCGCCAACGGCCGTACCGAGCGCGGCGCCGGCGCCGAGCTGGGGAGCGCCTGCAACCAAACCCGATGCGATGCCAGGACCGAAAATCCCGAGGCCGAACAGCGAGAGCGCGCCGAGCGCCAGGCTCATCGCTGCGCCGAGATCGGGCTCCTGCCCCTGCATGGAGGTCGTGAACTCGGCGAAGAAATTGGAGCCGATGCCGACGATGACCGCGAGCACCATCACCTTGATGCCCGACGAGACGACATTGCCGAGTACGCGCTCCGCCAGGAAGCTCGTCCGGTTCCACAGCGCGAAGGGCACGAGGATGAACCCGGCCAGCGAGGTCAATTTGAACTCGATGATCGTGACGAACATCTGCACGGCGAGGATGAAGAAGGCGAGGATGACGATCGCCCAGGCGAACAGGAGCACCATGATCGTCAGGAAATTCTCGAAGAAGCTGACGAACCCCATCATGCTCGATGCCTGCTCAAGCAGCGGCCAAGCAGCCGAAAAGCCGGTCGAGGCGACGCGGCCGGGCCTCAGCAGGTCATCCGCCGACAGGGTGCCGCCACCGGCGGTGAGCCCAGCCTGCGCGAACGATTTGAAGATAATGTCGGCGAGCGTCGAGAAGCTGTTCAGGATGAACGCGAAGGCGCCGATATAGAGGATCTTCTTGAGGAAGCGGCCGATGACATTGTCGTCGCCGCCCATCGCCCAGAAAAGTCCGGCAAGCGTGATGTCGATGCCGATCAGCGTGACGGTCAAGAAGTGGACGTCGCCGCCCAGGAGGCCGAACCCGCTGTCGATATAGCGGATGAAGGCCTGCATGAACCGGTCGATGACGCTGAGATCGTTCACATGACTCTTCCGACTGGAGGGGGTGCCGCGGGGCGCGCTGGGGGAGCATGGCGCGCCCCGCGGCGACGGCGGCGATGAGGCGTAACCGCCGCCGCCGGGCCGGCATCCGACTACTGGGGCGTGTAGGCGCTGCCGGTACCGAGGAACTTCTTCGTGGCCGCGCGTCCCTCGGCCTCGGCCTGCGCGCGGCGGGCCGCTTCCGTGGCCTCGGCGCGATATTGGGCGGCCATCAGGTTCTGGATCTGGAACTGCTGTTTGGCCGTGAGCGCGAGCAACTGGTTGGTCGCCTGCTGTGCCTGGAGCGACCCTTCCGCGCCCTGGCTCTTCGCAACGATTTCGCTCAACGTGCCGGCGTCGGCCTGCACGTTGGCGACGACCTGCGACTGGACGCCCATGGTCTGCCGGAAGGCTGCCTTTGCGGCATCGAGCCGGGTCGCCGCGTCGATCACCCGTTGGTTGGTGGTCAGCGCCTGGCTGAAATCGTTGGGGAACAGCCGGCTGTACTGTTGATCGAGACCGTCGATCCGGAAGTCGATGCCCTGGGCCTGCGCCATCAGCCGGTCGATCGCCTGCAGGTTCTGGGTGAGTTGCTGGAGCTGCGGGAAATCGATGCGGGTCAGGTTTTTCGCCTGATTGATCAGCATCTGCGCTTCGTTCTGCAGCGACTGGATCTGGTTGTTGATCTGGGTGAGCGTCCGCGCGGCGGTGAGCAGGTTCTGGCTGTAGTTGCTCGGATCGAACACGGTGAACTGCGCGTGGGCAGGCGTGCTCGGTGCGACCAGCGTGACCGCGAGCGAACCGAGGGTGCCAAGGCCCAGCGCGGACGCGACCAGATGTTTGCGAGTAGGTATAGGCATGGGACTTCACTCCTTGGCTTGGGGAACAGGAAAATCGGCGAGGAGGCCGGCGGCCCAGTCGAGGCCGGCTCCTTCGAGGTAGCGGGCCGCGAAATTCTCGAGGCCGTGCTTGGCCAGCAGCGCGTCGATGCGCGCCTGCGTCGCGGGATCGGAGGCTCCGCACAGCGCCAGCGCAACCGGACCCAGGCCCAGTTCGAACAGGCGGTTGCCTCGTGCCGATTGCAGATAATAGTGCCGCTTGGGGGTGGCGCGGCTGACCAGCTCGATCTGCCGGTCATTGAGGCCGAACCGCTCATAGGCGGCGCGCGACTGCGGCTCGATCGCGCGGTCGTTCGGCAGCAATATGCGCTGCGGACAGCTTTCGATGATGGCCGGCGCAATGCTGCTGTCGGCGATGTCGGCGAGGCTCTGCGTCGCGAAGAGCACCGCGACGTTCTTCTTGCGGAGCGTCTTCAGCCACTCGCGGATACGCGCGGCGAAGAGCGGATGGTCGAGGAATATCCAGGCCTCATCAAGCACCAGCAGCGTCGGCCGCCCGTCGAAGCGTTCCTCAAGGCGGTGGAAGAGATAGGTCAGCACCGGGGCGACCACCCCGGATTGCCCCATCAGCGCCTCGGTCTCGAAGCACTGGACGTCGGCCAGCGCGAGATTCTGTTCGGCCGCGTCGAGGAGGCGGCCATAGGGTCCGTCGAGCGTATAGGCGGTGAGCGCGGTGCGAAGCGCGTTCGACTGGAGCAGCATGGCGAGCCCGGTCAGCGTGCGCTCCGGGGGAGGCGCCGAGGCGAGGCTGCCGAGCGCGGACCAGACCGAATCCTTGACCTCGGGCGTGACCGCGACCTTCTCGTGCGTCAGCAGCGCCGCGATCCATTCCGCCGCCCAACTGCGTTCGCTGGCATCGTCGATCCGGCGCAACGGCTGGAAAGCCAGGGTCTCGCCGCTGTCGGCGCCGAGACCGAGGGCATGGTGCGCGCCGCCCATCGCCAGCACCGCCGCGCGCGCGGAGAAGCCCTTGTCGAAGACATAGACTTGGGCGTCCGCGTAGCGCCTGAACTGCAGCGCGATCAGGGCCAGCAGCACCGACTTGCCCGCGCCGGTCGGCCCGATGACGAGCATGTGCCCGACATCGCCGACATGGGTTGAGAAGCGGAACGGCGTCGATCCGCTGGTCTGGGCATGGAACAGCGGCGGTCCGGCCAGATGGCGGTTGCCCGCCGGCCCCGCCCAGACCGATGACAGCGGCATGAGATGGGCAAGATTGAGCGTGTGGACCAGCGGCTGGCGGACATTGGCGTAGGCTTGGCCGGGCAGCGAGGACAGCCAGCCCTCGACCGCGTTGAGGCTCTCGCGGACGCAGGTGAAACCGAGGCCGTTGACGATGCGCTCGACCGCGCGGACCTTGTCTTCCACCCGCGCCCGGTCGGGATCGGCGACGGTGATCGTGGTGGTCAGGTAGCCGAACGCGACATGATCGCCGCCGAGCGCCTGCAGCGCGAGATCGGCATCGACCACCTTGTTGTCGGCATCGGTGTCGAGGAGTTGGACCGGCTGGTTGTACATCACCTCGCGCAACAGTGCGGTGATGGACTTCCGCTTGTTGAACCATTGCCGCCGGATCCTGGTCAGCGCCTTGGTCGCATCGGTCTTGTCGAGCGCGATGAAGCGGGTCACCCAGCGATAGCCGAAGTCCTGGTGGTTGAGCGCATCGAGGATTCCGGGCCGGCTCAGGTTGGGGAATCCCAGCACCGTCAGCGTGCGGAGATGGACGTGCCCGAGCCGGGGTTCGAGGCCGCCGACCAGCGGTGTGTCGGCGAGCAGCGCGTCCAGATAGATCGGCGTCTCGGACACGGCGACCGGGTGGTGGCGGTCGGAAACCGTTGCGTGAAGATAGGTCAGCGTTTCCGCGTCGCCCAGCGCGCGCACTTCCGGCATGAAGCCTGAGAGAAGATCGAGCACACGATCGGTTTCGGCGATGAAGCCGGCGAGACTCGCATGCCAGTCGCGGCCCTGCGCATCGTCGGGCCGTTCGACCAGTGTTCGTCTGGCAGCGTCGCTGCTGTCGGCGGGCGGCAGCCACGTCAGCGTGCCGTGATAGACACTCTCGAAATGCTGGCCCTCGGCTTCGAATCCGGCGCGCCGTTCCTGATCGACCAGCCAGGACGCGGCGTCGGGAAAGACGCTTTCCGGATAGCCCAATGCCTCGCGGCGCTCGGCTTCGAAGAACAGTGCCCAGCCCGTGCCGAGGCGCTTCAGCACATTGTTGGCGCGCGCGCAGGCCGAGACGAGTTCGGCCTCGGTCGCGCTTTCCAGGTCGGGACCACGGAAGACGAAGCTGCGCTGGAAGCTGCCGTCCTTGTTGAGGACGATGCCGGGCGCAACCAGCGCCGCCCAGGGCAGATGATCGGCGAGACGGTCGGCCCGCGACCGGTATTCGGCGAGGTTCAGCATGCGAAATGCCCCTTCTGGCGAAGGTGGCGGAGCAGCACTGGCGCGAAGTCGGGATCGCGGCGCGCGGCGAACACGGCGATGCTGTGGCCGACAGCCCAGAGCCCGATGCCAACCAGCCATTGCTGGAGGCCGAGGCCGACTGCGGCCGCGATCGTGCCGTTGACGATCGCGATCCCGCGCGGCGCGCCGCCAAGCAGGATCGGCGACCCCAGGCTGGCGTGAATCGGCGCCTCGAAGCCTTCGATGTGGCTCATGCGACGAGCGCTCCGCCGCCGAAGCTGAAGAAAGACAGGAAGAAGGACGAGGCGGCGAAGGCGATCGAGAGGCCGAAGATGATCTGGATCAGCCGGCGAAAGCCGCCTGCCGTCTCGCCGAAGGCCAGCGTCAGCCCGGTCACGATGATGATGATCACCGCGACGATCTTCGCGACCGGTCCCTGCACCGATTCCAGAACCTGCTGGAGCGGCTGTTCCCAGGGCATGCCGGAACCGCTGGCCTGGGCGGGGCCGGCCAGGGCCAGCGAAACGCCGAGCACCAGGCCAGTCAAAAAGTAGCGGTTGCGGTCGGGAATACGGAAGATGCACATGTCAGTCTCCTTCGAAGTCGGGGGTCGGGGTTGGGGAGAGATCGACGACGGCGTAGCCGCCATCCGGGTCGAGCCCGGCGACGCGGGCAATCGTCTCGATGCGCCGCGCGGTGCCGCGGCCGGCGATGAAGACGATCATGTCGATCGCCTCGGCGACCAGGCGGCGCGGCACGGTGACCACGGCTTCCTGGATCAGTTGCTCGATCCGGTAGAGCGCGGAAGACGCGCTGTTGGCGTGGACGGTCGCGATCCCGCCGGAATGGCCGGTGTTCCAGGCCTTGAGCATGTCGAGGGCCTCGCCGCCCCGGACCTCGCCGACGATGATGCGGTCGGGCCGGAGCCGAAGCGTCGAGCGAACCAGATCGCCCATGGTGACGGCGCCGGTTCGAGTCCTCAGCGCAACCGTGTCGCGGGCGGGCGACTGCAGTTCGCGCGTATCCTCGATCAGGATCACGCGCTCATCGAGATGCGCCATCTCCGCGAGGAGTGCGTTGGCGAGCGTGGTTTTGCCCGAACTGGTCCCGCCGGCGATCAATATGTTCCGGCGATCGACGACCGCGAGGGAAAGCAGGCGCGCGGCCTCGGCGGACATGATGCCGTCGGCCACATAGTCCATCAGCGTGTAGACTCGCGCGGCCGGCTTGCGGATCGAGAAGCACGGGGCGGTCGAGACCGGTGGGAGGATGCCTTCGAAGCGCTCCCCCGCGCCTTGCCCATGCGGCGGTAGCTCGGCCGAGACGATCGGGCGTTCGCCATGGACCTCGGCACGGGCGTGCGACGCCACCAGCCGAATGATGCGCTCGACCTGGGGCGCATCGAGCTTCACGTCGGTATCGACCCGACCCTCGCCGAGGATGTCGACGCGCAGCGCGCCGTCGGGATTGACCATGATTTCGATGACGCGCGGATCGCTGAGCGCGGCGGCGATCGCCGGCCCCATCGCGGTGCGCAGCATGGCGCGGCGGCGGCCTTCGGAAATATTGGCCGCGGATACGGTGTCCGATCCGGCGGGCATCACGGCCTACCTCCCTGGAGTTCGGGTGGCGTCAGCGTGCGTGTGCCCGCGGCGATCTGCCGGCCGACCTGGGCGACGAAGGATTCGAACCGGTCGCGGCCGATGGCTCGGCCTGCGGCATCGGCTTCCGGCAGCGGTGCCGTCACCATCAGCTGGTAGCGGACGAACAGCGACAGGCTTTCCAGCAGGACATCGATGTCGCGCCGCGCGCCGTCGAGTTCGCGCGACAGCCGGTCGAGGCGGACTTTCAGGAGATCGTCGACTTCCTTGGTGCCTCGACGCGCCAGCCAGTCCCGAAGCGCATCGTTGACGAGGTGGCTCTTGTTGCCGCGCGCACCGGCCGCGAGCGCTTCCAGCGCATCGCTGAGTTCGCGGTCGATATAGAGATTCTGGCGGATCTTCATCGCCGCCTCACAGCCCGGGCACGAGGTCGCGGTGAGCGCCCTCGTTGATCGCATAGCCGCGGGCGACTGCGCTCAGGCCCTGCGCCTGGTCCATGGCGCGCTTGTCGGCGGCAATATCATCGTCGTCCGGCGCCGTCTGGGGATCGCGCGTTTCGGCAGCGTCGATCGACTTGGAAGTCTGCTCGGCAAGGCCAGGGTGGCGCTGCTGCTGCATGCCGCCGTCGTCCTCGCCGCCCGCGGCATCCTCGGTCTGGTGCAGCCGGGCATCGATACCGCGCACCCGGCCGGACCAGTCATCGCCGCGTTGTTTGGGGCAATCGGCATAGCGGCCCTGTGCCAGCAATGGTGCCGGTGCCACGCGCGCGATGAAGTTGCGATCGCGGAAGTAGCGCAACTTGCGCGCCCGGATCGGCGCGAGTCCGGAGACGAGCACGAGTTCGTCATCGGGCGAGAGCTGCATCACCTCGCCGGGCGTCAGGAGTTGGCGGGCGGTTTCCTGACGGCTGACCATGACATGCGCGAGCCAGGGCGCGAGCCGGTGCCCGGCGTAGTTGCGCATCGCACGCTGCTCGGTCGCGGTGCCGAGCGCATCGGAGATGCGCTTGGCGGTGCGCTCATCATTGGTCGCGAAGGCGACGCGGACATGGCAATTGTCGAGAATGGCGTTGTGCTCGCCATAGGCCTTCTCGATCTGGTTGAGGCTCTGCGCGATCAGGAAAGCGCGGATGCCGTAGCCGGCCATGAAGGCGAGGCTGGTCTCGAAGAAGTCGAGGCGGCCGAGTGCCGGAAATTCGTCCAGCATCATCAGGAGCTGATGCCGCCGCGCGGACGTGCCGGGCTGGCCGAGCCGCTCGGTCAGGCGGCGGCCGATCTGGTTGAGCACGAGACGGACGAGCGGCTTGGTGCGGCTGATGTCCGATGGCGGAATGACAAGATAGAGCGACAATGGGCGCTCGGCCTCGATGAGGTCGGCGATCCGCCAGTCGCAGCGCGAGGTGACTTCGGCGACGGTCGGATCGCGATAGAGGCCGAGGAACGACATCGCCGTCGACAGCACGCCTGACCGCTCGTTTTCGCTCTTGTTGAGCAGTTCGCGCGCAGCGGAGGCGACGACGGGATGGACCTTGGGATTCTTGTCGTCGCCGAGGTGATTGGTGGTCATCATTCGGCGGAGCGTGGCGACGAAGCTGCGCTGGGGATCGGAGAGGAAGGTCGCGACCCGCGCGAGCGTCTTCTCCTCCTCGGCATAGAGGATGTGGAGGATCGCCCCGACCAACAGCGAATGGCTGGTCTTTTCCCAATGGTTGCGGCGTTCGAGCGCACCTTCCGGATCGACCAGAATGTCGGCGATGTTCTGGACGTCGCGCACCTCGTCCACGCCGCGCCGAACCTCGACCAGCGGATTGTAGTGCGCGGACGCTGCGTCGGTCGGATTGAACAGCAGGCAGTGAGAGAAGCGCGCGCGCCATCCGGCTGTCAGCGTCCAGTTCTCGCCCTTGATGTCGTGGACGACGGCCGATCCGGTCCAGGAGAGTAAGGTCGGAACGACGAGGCCTACGCCCTTGCCCGAGCGGGTCGGCGCGAACGCCATGACGTGTTCGGGGCCGTCATGGCGCAGATAGCGGCCGCCAAGCGTGCCGAGCATGACGCCGGCGTCGCGATGCAGGCCGGCGCGCTCGATCTCACGGGCCTTCGCCCAGCGGGCGGAACCATAGGTGGTGACGTTGCTCGACTGGCGCGCGCGCCACAGCGAGCCGAAGATCGCCGCCGCGCAACCGACGAAGCCGCTGGCGCCTGCGAACGTGCCCGCCCGGTCGAAAACATGCGGGGCATAGGCATCGTAATGATACCACCAGGGGAACAGCGCCCAGGGATGATAGATCGGCACGCCAGCGAGCCGGAACCACGGCGTTCCCAGCTCGGGTTGATAGGCCAGCATCGCCGCTGCCCATTGCGTCGCGGCCCAGACCCCCGCGATCACGATCGCGAAGACGACAAGGATCTGGCCGATGAGTAATTTGGTGGGTGTCACGTCGAGGCTCCCGCCCGCCGGACAGGTTCGGCTCGGGCGGTTTCAGACTCGGTGACGACCGGCGAAAATTAAACGGGGCTGATGGGCGCAGATGGGCTCGCGCCGGCTCAGGTGAACTATGGCAGTAATCGGAAGCTGTTCGGGCCAAGCGTTCGTCGGCTGTGCTCAGAGACCGGCGTCGTTCATCAGTGTTTCAAGACGTTCACGCGAGATGGTTTCGACGACATCGCGAAGGGACCGGACTGATCGTGACAGTGCGTCGAGATCGGTATTGCCGATTTCGTAGCTCGCCGAATAGCGGGCCTCGACATAGGCGCGCTTGAGAAGTTCGAACCGGCGGCGCTCGATCCTGGTGGTGCGGGGCCAAGCCTCGATCAGCCGTGGTTCACTGTCCTCCGCAAGCGAACGCAGGAACTTGATGTTGTGCGAGCGAGGAAAATAGAGGGTGCGCACCAGCAGGAAGCAGATGTAGGCACGTTCGGTCGCCTGATGCAGAAGGAAAGCTGCATCTTTGGTTTCGCCTTCTTGGATCGCAAAGGACGCCAGTTTGATACCGCTGTCGACCTTAGCCAGCCAATCATGGAAATAGGCTGATGCCATCTCATAGGCGTCGGCGGCCGTCAGCGGTTTAGGCATTGCGAGCGCGTTGCCCGGCAACTCGTAGAGCACGATCCCGTCGCGGGCGATGTCGGTCCAGAAATACTCGCCCCGGCTCAGCGCCTGGTTCACCTCGTCCAGCGTATGGACGATGATATTCACCGGCCGCGCGATCGCGCTGTCGTGCAGGATCTTGTCCTCGGCGACATACCAGTAATCGGCAATGTCGGTGAGGTCCGCGTGGCTGACGATGACGAGCAAGTCGAAATCCGACTGGTAGCCATTCTCCGGCTCGTCCACCCAGTCGGTCCGGGCATAGCTGCCGAACAGAATGATCTTGAGTATCTTGCCGTTCTTCTTCCACGGCTGGTTCGCGCGCGCGATCGCATCGGCAAATTCGCCCATGAGCGTTTGCTTCACGCGGTCCAGTTCGCTTTGCTGGACCGGGGGCAGATGGTCGATATCACTTCGCACGAAGGGGATTCTCGCGGCAGACCATGAAGTTGGCAAGGCTTGACCACATCGACGGGTGGGCCGATGATCGCACGTCACGCACGAACGCTATCCCGCGTGTGTTCCAGATGATCGCGCACCTTGCCGCCTCCCTTATTTAAACCCGCTTATCTTAGCTCATTTGCTAATTAAGTGAAGTGGCGATTGCTTAAATAAGGCGTGCCGTGCATATTGGCGCGCATGGCCGATCCAGAACCGAATCTGCGGCTGGGCCGTTTCGTGGAGACTCCCGTCGCCGGGGAAATGGTCCGGGCATTTGTACCGCCGCCGCTCCCGCCCGCGCCACCGATCGACGTGCTAGCGCTGCTCGACCGGCTTAGCCTAGCGGAGCGTGCCCTGGGTCGCCTCGACGGCATCACCATGCTGCTGCCGCGCCAGGAACTCTTCCTCTACATGTACGTGAGAAAGGAAGCGGTGCTTTCATCCCAGATCGAAGGCACGCAATCGACGCTCTCCGACTTGCTTCGCTTCGAAACCGAGGCACAGGCCGGCCAGCCGATCGACGATATTCGCGAGGTCTCCAACTACGTCGATGCCATGATGCACGGCCTCGAACGGCTGGAGGAAATGCCGCTCTCGCTTCGCCTCATCCGCGAGATGCACGAGCGCCTGCTGCAAAGCGGCCGGGGCGGCACGAAGAGCCCCGGCGAATTCAGAAGATCGCAGAACTGGATTGGCGGCACCCGTCCCGGCAATGCGCTGTTCGTCCCGCCCCCGACCACGGAACTCGAAGGCTGTCTCGATGCCCTTGAGCGGTTTATGCACGAGGATAAATCCCGTCTGCCGGCGCTTATCAAGGCAGGCCTGCTCCACGTCCAATTCGAGACGATCCACCCCTTCCTCGACGGCAACGGGCGTATCGGCCGGCTGCTGGTGACGTTGTACCTGTGCGTCAACGGCGTGCTGCGCAAGCCTCTGCTCTACCTCAGCCTGTATCTGAAGACGCACCGGAACGACTATTACCGGCTGCTGCAGGAGGTTCGAGAACAGGGCACATGGGAGGCTTGGCTCGACTTTTTCCTCGCCGGCGTGGCCGATACCGCCAATCAGGCCTTTGACGCTGCCACCCGCATCGTCGATCTGTTCAAGGACGATCGCGACCGCATAACGACCGAGAGTGATCGTGCCGGCTCGGCCCTGAGAGTTCATGACCTTTTCCAGCAGAACCCGTTCCTCAATGCGAACCAACTGGTCGAACGGACTGGCTTATCGGCGCCGACCGTGAATGCGGCACTCGCAGACCTCGAACGTCTTGGTGTAGTTGAAGAAATTACCGGCAGGCGACGTGGTCGCGTTTTCGGCTACCGCCGATATCTTGCAATCCTCAGCGAGGGTACGGAGCCGTTGCCCTCACGAACAATCTGACGACAGCTTGGTCGGACGATCCGGAGCGTCTTCCTTGCAGAATGCAAAGGCCAGAAGCCGCTATTCCGACCGTTCGATGGTATCGCAGGAACGTCGCCGAGTTTGCACACGATCAACGAAGCTAGGTCGCGCGCCACGTTTTTGATGCGTCAATCGCCTTAATGCAGGATGGATTGACAAACTTTGCCGACCAAATCATTATCTAACGCATGAAGCGCTTTGATGCATATGATTCTGGTGTTTTGGGTGGCTTCGCGTCAATCTCTGCAGGCTACCCTTTTCGCGGCAAGATCGACGCACTGCCGGAAGGCAAGGTCGCCGTTATACAAATGCGCAATACCGATCCTGACACTGGGATCGATTGGGATGGGCTTTCGCGCATCGAGCTGCCACGCCCATCCACAAAGGCATTTCTTCGGCCCGAAGACATCATTCTGTCCACGCGCGGCGGACGCAACTTCCCCTATTGCATCGAGGAACGCGACGAGCAGGTTGTTTGCTCGCCGCATTTCTTCGTCATTCGCGCTATGACAAGCGCGATCCTGCCCCAATTCCTGGCTTGGCAGATGATGCAGAAGCCCGCGCAAGACCACTTCGCAGCGGGCGCGACCGGCTCCTACATCCTCAACCTTAAACGCGAGGTGGTTGAGACCTTGCCGATCACGATCCCACCGCTGGCGCAGCAGCAGCACATTGTCGATTGGGATGCGGCAATGCGTAGCGAACGTGCGATCCTCACCCAACTTATCGACAACAGAGCCACCGAAATGGCGGCCATTGCCCGGCAGCTGCTTGCACCTGCCTTTCAGCGCTCGGAGCAGAGAACATCGTGAACGACCAGATTAAACAGGACGAAGTAAACAAGGCTGTGTGGGCCGCTTGCGATACCTTTCGCGGGACGGTATCGGCTGACGTCTACAAGGACTATGTCCTTACTATGCTGTTTCTCAAGTACCTGTCGGACGTGTGGCAGGACCACTATGACGAGTACAAGAAGCAGTATGGCGACACGCCCGAGCTGATTGCGGAGCTGATGACGAACGAGCGGTTCGTTCTGCCCGAATCCGCCAACTTCACCACGCTCTACAAGGCTCGGCACGAGCCGGGCAACGGCGAGCGGATCGACAAGGCGCTGCACGCCATCGAAGAGGCTAACGTCGGCAAATTGCGCGACGTGTTCCAGGATATCAGCTTCAACTCCAACAAGCTGGGTGAGGAGAAGCAGAAGAACGACATCCTGCGTCATCTTCTGGAAGACTTCTCGCGTCCCGAGCTGAACATGCGTCCATCGCGCATTGGCAACCTGGACGTGATCGGGAATGCCTACGAATTCCTGATCAAGAACTTCGCTGCCGATGCAGGCCGCAAGGCGGGCGAATTCTACACGCCGCCGGAAGTCTCCGAGCTGATGGCCGAGATCATGGACATGGTCGAGGGCGAGGAGGCCTGCGACCCCACCTGCGGTTCCGGCTCGCTTCTGATGAAGTGCGGTCGCCGCGTGCAGGCCAAGTTCGGCGGATCGAAGCGGTATGCGCTCTTCGGACAGGAATCGATCGGCAGCACCTGGGCGCTCGCCAAGATGAACATGTTCCTCCACGGCGAGGACAACCACCGCATCGAATGGGGCGACACCATCCGCAACCCCAAGCTGCTCGAAGTGGATCCTCGCCGTACAAATAATATGCTCGAACCAAGCAGGGACCGGCTGAAGCACTTTGACGTGGTCGTCGCCAATCCACCCTTCAGCCTCGACAAGTGGGGCGTCGATACGGCGGAGAATGACAGGTTTGGGCGCTTCCGTCGCGGCCTGCCGCCCAAGACCAAGGGTGATTACGCCTTCATCCTCCACATGATCGAGACGATGAAGCCGAAGACCGGACGCATGGCGGTGGTCGCCCCGCATGGCGTGCTGTTCCGTGGATCGAGCGAAGGCACGATCCGGCAGAAGCTGATTGAGGAAAACCTGCTTGAAGCGGTGATCGGGCTGCCGGAGAAACTGTTTTACGGCACCGGCATTCCGGCATGCGTCCTGATCTTCCGCAAGACGAAGACGGACGACAAGGTGCTGTTCATCGACGCTAGCCGCGAATTTAAGGCGGGCAAGAACCAGAACCAGCTTGATGCGAACCATCTCGCGAAGATTGTCGAAACCTATCGCAAGCGCGAGAGCGTCGACAAATACGCCTATCTCGCAACGCCCGCGGAACTGGCCGAAAACGACTACAACCTCAACATCCCGCGCTACGTCGACACCTTCGAGGAAGAGGAGGAGATCGACCTGGTTGCCGTCCGCGCCGAGCGGTTGAAGCTCAAGGCCGAGCTTGCCGCATTGGAAGACAAGATGGACGGCTACCTCAAGGAGCTTGGCTACTGATGGCTGGCGAGATCATCCAGTACCAGACGGAAGATGGTGTCACCGTCATCCGCCTTCAGGCGAGCGACGGCAGCGTCTGGCTGAGCCAGGCCGAAATGGCGGAGCTGTTTCAGACCACCAAGCAGAGCATCAGCCTCCACGTCCGGAACATTCTGGAAGAGGGCGAGCTGGAGGAAGCGGCAACTGTCAAAGAAAACTTGACAGTTCAAACCGAGGGGAAACGCAAGGTTTCCCGCCAGATTTTGCTCTACAACCTGCAAATGATCCTCGCCGTGGGCTTCCGCGTGCGGTCGCTGCGGGGAATGCAATTCCGGCGCTGGGCGTCGGAGGCACTGAGCGAATATCTGGTCAAGGGCTTCGTCATGGACGACGACCGGCTGAAGGAGCCGGACAACGACTATTTCGAAGAGCTGCTCGCCCGCATCCGCGACATCCGTGCGTCGGAAAAGCTGTTCTACAAAAAGGTGCTGGATATCTACGCCACTGCCGTGGACTATGATCCGAAGGCGGAAACGAGCCAGCAGTTTTTCCAGATGGTGCAGAACAAGATGCACCACGCCGCCCATGGGCAGACGGCGGCGGAAACCAAGCTGGCCCGCGCCGATGCCGCCAAGCCAATGATGGGGCTGACCAGCTGGCCCGGCGAAAAACAGGGCCGCCTGCCGACCAAGCAGGACGCGCAGATCGCCAAGAACTATCTGCAGGATGAGGAGATGGAGACGCTGAACCGCATCACCGTCGCCTTCCTGGAATTTGCCGAGGCGATGGCGAAGAACCGCAAGCCGATGCACATGGCCGACTGGATCGCTAAGCTGGACGACTTCCTGAAGCTGGGCGATCACCCGTTGCTTGATGGTGCGGGCCGGGTTTCCGCCAAACAGGCGCAGCGCCATGTGGATAGCGAATACGACCGCTGGCACAACCGCGCGATCAATGCGCCGAGCGCGGTCGAGCAGCATTTCATCGAGGCCACCGCCAAGGTGAAAACGCTCGCAGCTGGCAAGCCCGCCAAGGGCAAGGGTGGCGCGAAATGATTCCTGCAGGCTGGCAAGTCGCGACAGTTTCCGACATTTGCAAATTGCAGAATGGACACGGATTTCGTCCGCCCGATTGGTCCGAAAGCGGATATCCGATCATTCGCATCCAGAATCTAAACGGAAGCCAAAACTTCAACTATTTTGCGGGCATGCCCGAGCAGAAGTGGTTGGTGCCACCCGGCCAAATCCTGTTTGCATGGGCTGGCACCAAAGGAGCATCTTTCGGCCCGACGATCTGGAATGGTCCTACCGGGGTACTCAACCAGCATATCTTCAAGGTCTTCCCCACTAAAGGCGTTGATAAGGATTGGCTATACGTTGCCTTACGACATGTGACCGACCGGATTGAAGCCAAGGCTCATGGCTTCAAGGCAACGCTCGTTCACGTCAAAAAGTCGGACATTGATCAGCATAGCGTCTTGCTCCCCCCCCTCTGCGAGCAGCGCTACATCGCCAATACTCTGGCAACATGGGACCGTGCCATCGAGACGGTCGAGGCGCTGATCGCCAATGCCCGCGCGCAGAAGCAGGCGCTGATGCAGCAGCTGCTCAGCGGCCATCGGCGCTTGCCAGACTTCTCAGAGCCGTGGGAATGGGCTGACTTTGCGGACATTTTTGGGCGGGTCAGAACCAAGAATGCCGAAGGCAACACGAACGTGCTCACGATTTCAGCGCAGCATGGCCTCATCAGCCAAGTCGAGTACTTCAACAAGTCCGTCGCGAGTGATGACGTCCGAGGTTACACGCTGCTCCAGCGCGGTGATTTCGCCTACAACAAGAGCTATTCCGATGGCTATCCGATGGGAGCGATCAAGCCGCTCGACCGCTACGACAGCGGCATCGTCTCCAGCCTCTATATCTGCTTCCGCCTGACCAGGCGTGGCTTCGACCACGATTTCTTCCGGCACTATTTCGAAGCAGGCCTCTTCAACCGCGAGATCGCCGCAATCGCGCAGGAAGGCGCGCGCAACCATGGCTTGCTCAATGTGAGCGTCGTAGAGTTCTTCGAGACCTCGCTCCACATCCCGCAGCCGGGCGAGCAAGCCGCCATCGCGAAAGTCATCAACGCGGCAGAGGCCGAAGAGCAGGCCTACCAAGCCCAACTCACCGCCCTCCGCCAGGAAAAGGCCGCGCTGATGCAGCAACTGCTCACCGGCAAACGGCGGGTCAAACTCCCGGAAAGCGAGGTGGCCTGATGGCAATCGCGCCCTATGGCTATGCCTATGAAAAGCTGCTGGGCGCGATGGAGATCATGGCGACCGGCAAGGGCACCCGCCCAGAACGCCTCGCGCGCGCTGGCAAGCAGTATCTTCTGCCGATCCGCAGCCCGAAGATGCACGAACTGCCCGACGACCTCGCGTCCTCGCTCGACCACTTGTTTCGGGAACTCACTTCCGTCCCGCCCCCAACACAGTGGGACGATGCATTCACCGCCACCGCCCAACGCATGTCCTGGCAAAAGGCCGAGCGCTTGGCGGAGCAGCTTTTCAGTCTGTTCCTGGCGGTCGTCGAATTGAGGAGACAAGCCCAATGAGCAAATCTCGCCCCTTTTCCATCTACCTGCTGAAGCCCGATTTCAACGCTGCGAACACGCTGACCGACGATCACGACCTTCAACCGGCAGGTGGAGCAACTGCTCTACCCGACGACGGAACGCTGTTCATTCTAGACGCGGAGCCCAAGCGTCCGTGGTGGCGTAGCTATTTCGGCATACAGGAAGAGCTTTGGCAGCAGTTCAAAGGCGCCATCCTCTTCCTGCCCGTTGGCGATCGATGCTTCGCCCTGACATTCGGCCATGTACTGCATCACATGAAGGACGAGGCGTACGAATACGACTTCGGCCTCATCGTGACATTGAACAGTGTCGACCCCAAGGAACTGAAGAGCGCAGATATGATCGAACCTGGCCCTGCCCGCCGCAGGCGGACTCAGGTTCCGGTCTCAACCGAGCTGACCTATCTTGATTTCGACGGGAACAGCGAGATCATCAAGAGCCTGACTGGCAAGGTGAAGGCTGAATACAAGGACCTGTTCAGCAACGCGACCGGCTCAGCAAGCCTGAAAATCAGCATGAAAATTGATCCGGGCGAGCTTGCCGCGCGCTGTGAGCGTCTGCTCGCCCTCTACGACAGCGAGGATTACAAGGAGACGTTCCCCAACATCCAGAACATTGTGCCGGTTCGCGATCCTGCAGAGGTGAACCGCCTCAATCAACTAGTTCTCGAATCTGTTCAGTCCCGAGATGGTAGCACCACGCTAACGATTCCCGATATAGTCGACTATCGGGACAACACCTGCTGCATATTCCAAGGTCCGGGAGGAACAAGCGAAGTCTACCCCGACATCTCGATGGAAGCATTTTACGACTATCTCGGAGATGGTTTCGATCTGAACGCCCTGACAATCGACCAGCTCAAATCCTATCGAATGATTCTGACCGACGTGGAGGGGGCGCCAGGTAGGTCGTACGGCGTGTTTCGCAGCCTGATCTTTGATGCCGAGCCACAGGGCGAGTCAGTCCTGTACCACCTAAACGAAGGGGATTGGTACAGGGCCGAAATGAGCTTCGTCGCAAGGCTGAAAGCGTACCTCGATGAAAAGTGCGAACCTACGGATTTGTGCGCATATAATCACGATGGCGTGAAGGATGGCAAAGCCGTTTACAGCGAAGGCAACTACAACGCCGCAGTTCCGGGCTGGCAGGGGCGCTTCATTTGCCTCGACCAAACAGACATCAGCCCGGCTGGAAGCACGAATATCGAGCCCTGCGATCTCTACAGCGTACAGGCCGATGGCAATGCTAGGTGCGGACACCGTGCATCATTGTATCACATCAAGATCTCGACGCGTTCTTCCCATCTCAGCCACCTGTTCAATCAAGGTGTGAACTCGATTGAGCTGATCGAGCTGGAAGAGACTTCCCGAACAAAAATGCGACAGCTGGTAGTCGACCGGCTGGGCGGGAACGACCAAGCAACCTACCTGGCGCCATTCGAGAATTTCGATTTTAGGGTAGTATTTGGGATAATCTCTCACAAAGACCCTGCCGGCATTTCCGATAATCTTCCACTCTTTTCCAAAATCAGCCTCATGCGGAGCATGCAACGCCTTGACGTGATGCGCGTGCCGTGCGCGTTGGCCTTCATTCCCGATGAAAGCCCAGCGAAAGGAGGCCATTCCAAGCATACGCAGTTCCTTGTCGAAGTGCAGGACGATGCCAATGGTCATGTGGTACGCGCATTGCCCGGTCAGGGCTTGGACACGGTCGTGCCCATCAAGAGGTGTCCGAAGGCGGTTAAGGAAAGTGCGGCCGGGACCCGCTATCGTATGGTCGTAAAAGTTGCCGATGATGGCAGCCTCACAACACATTTTGGCTGGCCATACGAGTTGGCCGCATAATGACACCTAATACCGCCGAGCTATACAGTTCCCATATCCCAGCCCTCGCAACGCTGGTTTCACTGGGCTGGGATTATCTGTCGCCCGAAGGTTGTCTTGCTGCGCGAGGAGGCAACCAAGGAGTAGTGCTGCGCGATGAATTGGTCGAGCAGCTACGGCGGCGGACCTTCGACTACAAAGGACGGACCTACCCGCTCTCGACCAACGCGATCGACCAGATCGTCCGCGAGTTGACATCGCCCGCACTCAATGAAGGGCTGATCACAGCCAACGAGAAGCTCTACAATGCCATCACGCTGGGCGTTACGGTCACCGAGTTCGTCGACGGAAAGAAGCACAGCGTCACCGTGCCGATCATCGACTGGGCGCACCCGCTGGCAAACAGCTTTGTTGTCAGTGATGAGATGGAGGTGCTCGCCGTACCGGGCACCCACACGCGGCGGCCTGATATCGTCGGCTTCGTCAACGGCATCCCGCTGCTGGTGATCGAAGCCAAGCGGCCCGACAGTGGCAATCCCAACAAGTCGATGGTCGACGAAGGGATCAGCCAAACGATCCGCAATCAGGGGCAGGAGGAAATCCCGCACCTGTTCGCCTATGCCCATTTGCTGCTCTCCATCGGCATGACTGATGGACGCTATGGCACCACCAAGACCCCGCGCAAGTTCTGGGCGCAATGGCGCGAAGAGGAGTTTTCCGAGGACCATTTCCGCCAGATCAAGAACCCCGTACAGGAAATCGATCCGCGCGCGACGATCCTGAAGAACCATGTGCGTGAAGTGCGTGACCACTTTCGGCGCCTGTGGAGCGACAAGCAGGCCGTCACCGCACAAGACCGACCGCTGATCGGCCTCTGCACGCCTGACCGTCTGCTGGAATTCGTCCGCTCTTACGTCCTGTTCGACCGCAAGGCGGACAAGATCGTCGCCCGACATCAGCAATTTTTCGGCATCCGCGCGCTGCTTGACCAGATCAGCCGGGTCAAGCCCGATGGCGCACGCGAAGGCGGGGTGATTTGGCACACCACCGGTTCGGGCAAGAGCTTCACGATGGTGATGCTGTGCAAGGCGCTGCTGCTGCACGAGAAGCTGAAGACCTGCCGTCTGGTGGTCGTGACCGACCGGCGTGATCTGGAAAAGCAACTAGCGGGCAACTTCCTGACCGGCGGGGCCTTCGGCTCGGACGTTGGCGCCAAGGATGCAGGCAAGGCCAAGGCCCAATCGGGCCGCGACCTGGCCAAGCGCATCGGCAAAGGAACTGAGCGGATCATCTTCACGATCATCAACAAGTTCGGCAGCGCCGCGCGCCACGCAGAATGCCGCAACAACAGCGCTGACATGATCGTGCTGGTCGATGAAGGCCACCGTAGCCAAGGCGGCGAGAACCACGAGCGGATGCGCAAGGCGCTGCCAAACGCCGCCTATGTTGCGTTCACCGGCACGCCGCTGCTGAAGGACGACAAGACGGCCAACAAATTCGGGCGGATCGTTCACGCCTACACGATGAAGGACGCCGTGTCGGACGGCACGGTGACGCCGCTGCTCTACGAGGAACGGAAACCGATCCTCGACGTGAACGAGCGCGCGATCGACAACTGGTTCGAGAAGGTAACCGCGGGCCTTTCCGAGGAGCAAAGGGGCGATCTCAAGAAGAAGTTCGGGACCAAGGGCGCGGTCTATGGCTCTGGCGACCGGATCAATCTGATCGCACTCGATATCGCGACCCATTTCAAGGAAAACTTCAAGGATTATGATCTCGGCCTGAAGGGACAGTTGGCTACCGATTCAAAGCGGTCAGCTATCCGTTACAAGAAGGCGCTGGATGCAACCGGTCTGGTCAGCAGCGCCATCATCATTTCGCCTCCTGATACCCGCGAAGGCCATTCGGAAGTTGATGAGGCAGAGCTGCCCGAGGTGCTGCAATGGTGGAAGGAAAACGTGCGTGGCGAGCCCGAGGATTACGAGCGCCAAGTTATCGAGGATTTCTCGACCGAGGGCCGACCCGACATCCTGATCGTGGTCGACAAGTTGCTCACTGGATTTGATGAACCGCGCAACGCTGTCCTCTATATCGACAAGAAGCTCGAACAGCACAATCTGATCCAGGCCATCGCCCGCGTGAACCGGCTGCATGAGCAAAAGAAGTACGGTTTGCTCATCGACTATCGGGGCATTCTGAAGGCGCTGGATACCGCGCTCACGGAATATCAGGACCTCGCTGAACGCACTCAGGGCGGCTTCGATCTCGACGACATCGACCAACTCTACGCCGATGTCAGCACCGAGTATAAGCGATTGCCAAGCCTACACGCCGAGCTCTGGGCGATTTTCAGGCCGGTCAAGAACAGGGCCGATATCGAGCAGTATCGGCAGCTGCTGGTGCCACAGACTCGCGAGAGCGAGGGCGGATCACCTATCGACCTGAACCAGAAGATCAGGGAGGATTTCTACGAGGCGCTGACAGCCTACGGCATGTGTTTGAAGATCGCTCTGGGGTCGCGTTCCTTCTTCGAAGACACATCGATCTCCGAGGTGCAAATTGCGGAATACAAGCGCGACCTTAAGTTCTTTACCAACCTTCGCAAGATCGTGAAGCAGGACGCACAGGAAGCCGTCGATTACAGTGCCTACGAAGACCAGATCAGGAGGCTGGTCGATCGCTATGTTGTGGGTGAGGACGTGGAGAACGTGGGCGGCGTTCTGATCGTCAACGAGCTTGGGAATCAACCGACCGCCGAAACCTGGTCTCCTGAGAAAACCCGCAACGAAACCGATATCATCCGATCCAGAGTGCGCAAAACGATTGAGCAGGAATTGGCTGACGATCCCTATGCGCAGCTATTTTTTTCCGACCTTCTCAGGCGCGCCATTGCGGAAGCGTCCGCGCTGTTCGATCACCCCTACAAACAGTATGTTCTGTTCAAAGACTTGGAGGAAAAGCTGGCTGCCAAGACCGTCGACGATCTGCCCAAAGGCCTCGAAGGTCACCGCCACGCCAGCGCCTATTTCGGGATTATCCGGCTGGAGATGGGGGATGTGGTCGCTGAAGCGGTTGAACAAGAGGAGTTCATCCACGCAGCACTGGATATGGAGAAGTTTGTCGAGAACGCCATAGCGGAAAACTCGCTGAATCCAGCAAACATTGAAGCGGCCATCCGTAAAGCCTTATTGCCGCGTCTCTTCGGCTTGACCGGCTTGGAGAAGGCCAAAGTCATCACCGACAAGATTGTCGAGGTCACCCGCGTCGGCCTTGCTCGTGGTAATGGCGCGAAGGCATGATTGTTCGATACGGCGATCACGAAGTGTCGTGTCTCGTTCGACAAACCGCTGCCGTCACGGGCCGTATCCGCATCCACGTCTACCCCAACGGTGATGTGGAAATTGAAGCTCCCGAAGATAAGGAAGTAGATCACATCAGGGCAGCGGCTCAGCGACGTGCAAGATGGATTTTCCAGCATCGCAACGCAGCCATCGCCGCGCGACGAAGGGCGCTACCGCGCGAATATATAAGCGGCGAAACCCACTTCTATCTTGGCCGGCGGCACAAGCTCATTATCCATGAAAGCAAATCGCAGCGCTCGGAAGTCAAACTCTTGCGAGGCAAACTCGAAGTTTCGCTGCCAGTGGCGGATCGAGCCGCCGTAAGACGCAGGCTGAATGCGTGGTATAGTGATCGGGCCACCGAATATTTGAGCAAGAAGGTCGACGAAATCTCGGAGAGATTGAGTTGGACTAGCACCCCGCCACCCTTCAAACTTATGCGTATGAGAACGCAATGGGGAAGCTGCTCCCCCGAAGGGGTTATCTACCTGAATCCTGCACTCATAAGGGCGCCACGTCACTGCATCGAATATGTTATTTTACACGAACTCTGCCACCTGATCGAACATAACCACAGCAAACGATTTTTCGATTTGCTTACTAAGCACATGCTTGACTGGCAGAGTGCTAAAAGGGAGCTAGACTCGCTTGCCGAGTTAATCTTGGCGGGAAATGAGTGATGGGCAAAGGTTCGGATCGCATCCCGAGCCTTTGGACAACTGCTTTTAAGCGGCCTTCACCCAATATCGCGCACGCTTGCAACCTTCATACGATCACGAAATCCCCGGCCCGTTCCGTCCCCTGCCGACCGACCAGCTGATGCCGTCGCCGCGCATCCATCCCGAGACCGATTTCCCAACCTGCTTCTCCAGCACCGGGCGCCACGGCACGAGCGTGAAATCCCTGCTCCGTTCGATCAACGCGAAACGCCCACTGACGAGATCGACGGATCGGCGATAGATGCCTTCTACCCGGGCGCCTTCGGCCGCTTCCCGGAACGGCACCTGGAGCTCCTCGGAGATCTGTCCCGCGACCCGCAGCAGTTCGCGCCGCTGGAGCGCTGTGATCATGCCGCTCGGAAACGTCGTGCCGCTGCCCGTCTCCTCGGCAAATCCCCGCGCCACCAGCCACTGCCGCCGGCGCGCTTGGGCGTCGCGCAGTTCATGCCCGAAGCCGGCGTCGCGGACCGGCTCGGGCGCCCCCGACACCAGCTCGCGGTCGATCCAGGTCGCGGCGTCCGCCCCGACCAGCCGATCGAGCGGCTGTGTCGACAGCATGGTGATCGCAACCGGACGGTCGCGCAGCCGCGCTGCCTCATAGGCCGCCACCCGCTCGAGATGATCGGGCGTGACGATCCAGCGACCCGACGGCTCGCGCTCGACGATGCCCGCTATCCGCCGCATCGCTTCGAGCCGACGGACATGGGTTTCGGCGAAGGCTTCGGTCGCGGTCGGATCGTAGCGCAGATGGGCATCCACGTCGTAGCAACCGTCATTGGCGGCGGCGACACGGGCGATGGTGCGATCGACTTCCCGCACCTCGGGCCGGATCGGTTCGATCCGCACAATGGAGCCATGGGACAGAACCGCATCGGTTTCCGCGCCCCGGCCGATCCCGACATAATGACTACGGCCGTCGAGGCCATCGACGATCAGATAATGGCGATCGGCATGTTCGTCGGCCAGGCCGCGCGCCAGCACCCGACCGACGAGCGGACGCATATCGGGCGCGGCGGGATCGTAGATCGCCTGGTCGGCCGGCGCCCGCAGGATCGCGGCGCGGGAAAATTCGCGCTGCATCGTGCGGATGATGTCGCCGCGCTCGCCCAAAGCCCGCAGCGTGTCGGCGAGGTCGGGCGCGAGCCGGAAGCGGCCGGCGCCGAGCGGTTCGGCGAGGCCCAGGCGGGCCAGCTTCGCCAGCCGGCCGGCGCGCAGCGTCTGGTCGAAGGCATCGCGGGCGTGGTTCGCCACCACCCGGTCGGCGTCCGCGCCCTTGAGCAAGGCCCGGTCGATCGAGGTCAGCCGCTCGTGTTCCACCTCGGCGCGCAGGCCCTGCTGGATTTCTCGGCTGGTACGCGGCCCAAGGTCGAGGTCGACCAGTTCGGCGGCGCGCTCGCGGATGCCGGTCGTCATATAGTCGCGGGCGATGATCAGATCGGCGCCGCGCTCGTCCTTGCCGCGCACGACGATATGGGTGTGCGGATGGCCGGTGTTGAAGTGGTCGACCGCGACCCAGTCGAGCCTGGTCCCGAGATCCTCTTCGAGCCGGTTCATCAGCCGCCGGGTCAGGGGCTTGAGGTCGTCATACTGATCGCCGTCCTCGCAGCTCACGATGAAGCGGAACTGGTGGCGATCACCTGCGGCCCGCTCGCCGAACGCCTTGCCGTCGATGGCATCGGCGTCGCGGCCATAGAGTGCGCCCCGTGTTCCATCGCGCGTTGTGCCGTCGCGCTGGAGATAGCGCAGGTGCGCGGTGGCGGCCGACGCACCCTTGCCGGCGAGCTTCACGATGCTCGCCTTGACGATGACGCGGCGCCGGCTCGCGGCACTATGGCCGCCGCGGCTGGCGAGCACGCGGCCGACACCCGCGCCGCGACCGCTTCGGCTGCCGGTGAAGCTGCCCTTGGCAAGCTTCCCTCCCGCCGCGCCGCTCCGTGCAAGATTGGCAGCCGCGAGCACGCGGCCGAGATAGCGCCGGGCTCGCTTGCCGCCCTGGCTGCGCTGGCGCCCGAGGCGCGGCTCGAAACTGTCGTCGTCGGCCATTTTCCGGTTTCCGGAGGCGTGGAAGAGTGAGCATGACGCGCGCCGGAACAGATGAAAACCGGTGCCATCGAACAGGGCGAAACTCCGCCAGTCTGCCGCCCAACGGCACTGGTCGCCAAAAAGCAGTGCCGAGGAAAACCCCAAAAAACGACGTGCAGACAAAGGCTTATGGAACGGCAGTGCCATAGCTTTATCTTGCCTTACGCCGTCCTCCCGCCTGACCCTCTCCCGCCGCCCGTTTTTCCTCATCCCGCTGCCCGCCCAGGTCACCCGAGCCGAGGCACAAAGGAAGCCGGGACGCGGATGCCTGTCCGGCACCCTTGTCCCGGCATTCGATGCGGCCGATCAATGCGTCATAGCGAAGGCTTCACGGGCCTTGCGTTCGCTCCGGAAATGGCGTCGCCCCATCAATCCATGCGCGTTTCCGTCGCCATCGACGATGCTCACCGCGACAAACCAACGGCCATCCAGACGCCCCATGATCGCCACCCGATCGAGCTCGAAATCTTCCTCATCGGCGCTCTCATAGGTCCCGAGCCAGCGCTCCAACACACGCGCATCCCACAGGAAATCGCTCTCCTCGGCCTCGAGAAATCGCTGCGCGAGCGCCTCGCCCGCACCCTGTCCGAATTCGATTTCGAGCCCCGCCACGAGTGTTGCCATCACGTGATCCGTGTCTTTGGCCGATACGATGCCGATAGGTTGAAACATGGTCATGTTAGACTCCTGAGCTTGAAGTCCTCCTCATCGAGGACAGACCTCCGGGGACGGGTGGCGGAGCGGCTGTCAGGGCCGCGGAGGCGCAGCCGGAGCGCCGCGCCAGCGGCGGAGGAGGAACCGATTTTGTTGCGCCGAAAACAAAAGACTTGGCTGCGCAGCAGCCTCCGGATCGCAGCAAAATTGGAGGGGCCGCCGGCCTTGCACAGCCGCTTCGCCGCCCGTCATACTGGGCCTTGCCGAGACGAGCCCCTCCCACCTCACCGCAGTCGAACCGCCGGTAAATGGGCGCACCGCCGCTTCCATTCGTCCGATCCGACGGTGACTTCGCTTTGAAATATCGTGGAATTTGATAGAGTACGGCTCGTCATCAGCCAGAGTTTCGCGGCCATGAAACAGGGCAGGTCCATCGTCATAATACTGGTCGCGCTCGCCATCGGCTTTGCGGCTGGTTTCATGGTGCGCCCCGTCATCGGACCGGCTGCCGGGGTTATCGCAGCTCCACGCGCCACCCAATATTTCGCCGTCAATCTCGATCAGGCGCGCGAAATCGTCGCAGGTTGCCGCGCGGGCACGGTGCGCGGCGACGAATGCGCGCATGCAGAAGAGGCGATCATTGCCGCAGAAGCCCAGAGCCGCACCGAGGCATTCCTGGGAACGCGGCCGCACTGAGCGGGCGGATCGTCTATCGACCGGGACGATCGGACGACAGTGACACGAACAGGCGGCCGGATGCTTGAGTACCCGCGCGCGACGGCGATGGATCAACGGGGGCGCCGCCGCCCCGAAGCGTCACGAACAAGGTCGGTGGCAGCCGTTGCGGAAGCGACGGCAACGGTCCGGAGGGCGTGCCCGTCACTGTACTCGTTACCGTAGCGAGATAGACGCGCGTCTCGCCCGGGAGCGTGCGGCCCGAGGCGAGATAGGCGGCATAGCGGCCGGGACCGGCATTGTAGGCGGCGAACAGGCCGGGATAGCCGAAGCGGTCATACATGGCGCGCAGATAGGCCGTGCCGGCCAGGATATTGTCGCGCGGGACATGCGGATCGCGGCCGAGGCCGAGCGTCGCGCGCATCGCCGCCCAGGTTGCCGGCATCAACTGCATCAGCCCCATCGCGCCCGCGCGGCTGGTGATCGGCCGCCCGCGCAGCATGGTCTGGCCGCCGCTCTCCGCGCGCATCACACGCTCGATCCAGGCCACGGGCACCCCGAACCGGGCCGAAGCCTCAGCGATCTCGGCGCGCCAGCGCGACACAGGATCGGACTCCGAAGGTGCGGCACCGGCAGGCGTCGCGGCCAGCAGCGCGGCGGCGAGCGCAAGCCCCTTCAGCGCAGCCACAGCGGGGTCGCCTTGCCGATGACGTCGCGCGCCCGTGTCGGTCCGAAATAACGCCCGTCGAACGAGTCCGGGGCCTCGGCCATGAGCAGGAAGACCATGCCCCGAGCCAGCCGGACGCAGCCCTGCCAGGTGGGCAACGAACGGCCCGCCGCATCGGCGCCGCGCCGTTCGGCCACCGCCTTTCCGTTCACCGTCACAGTGCGACCGGCCGCGCAGATCGTGTCGCCGGCCACGGCGGCAACGCGCTTCACCAGCGGCACGTTACGCGGCAAATAGCGGCGACGCGCGGCGAGTTCGCGCGCTTCGGCCGGCAGCCGGGCGATCACCATGTCGCCGCGCGCGGGCGTGATGCCGGGCGACACGGCATAGAGGCCGATCGGCGCGCTGGCGCTCGCGTTCCAGATCAACCGGGGCAGCGGCGGCCATGCGACTGTGAGACCCAGGCCGGCAATGCCGGTGCCGATCAGGGCGGCGTAGCGGCCCAGCCGGAGGCGCGCGCGGGCGGTGCGTTCGCGTTCCGCGCGGCGGGCTTCGAACCAGGCGAATAGCGGCAGCGGACGATCCTTCGGGGGAGGCTCAGCCATGATCGCCTCCGCGCGTGCGCGCCGCCGACCAGGCCTCGATGTCATCGATATGATAGCGCCAGGTGCGGCCATGCAGGCGGCATTTCGGCCCCTTGCCGGTCTGGCGCAGGCGCTTCAGCGTCGAATAGGCAAGGCCGAGATGAAAGGCCGCCTGCTTGGCAGTGAGGAAGGGACAGGTCTCTCGCGCGGCCTGCGCGCGGGCGCCCATATCTGTCGCGGTGTCGTCCATCGGATCGGTCCATCTGCGCCGCCGCACCGTGCGTGGCCGCAAGGCGCGGATTGGATCGATCGGGCTGTCTTGGGCAGGGTCGCAAATCGACCCATGCGCTTCCGACCCCCCTCCTGGTGAGCCGGCGGCGAATGCCCCGCGCCCGGTCGGGGCGCGGGGCGGTCTGCTCAGTCGGCGGGGTTCCAGATGATCGCGAAGGCGTCGTCGTCGTCCTGCCCGGCGGCGCGGCCGAGATTGGCGTAGAGCCGGCGCGGCCCGAATTCGGGGGCGGCGAGCGACAGCGACACATAGTCCTTGCCGCTCATTTCGCCGCGCCGGACCCATCCGGCCCCGACCTCGACGCCGGCCGCCGACACGCGATAGTCGGGCTGGGTGTCGCCGGACTTGCGGGTGTTGGGCACGATCTCGATGTCGGTGCGGATCGAGAGCGTCCTGAGCTGTCCCTTGAAGCCATTTCCTTCGCGGGTAACATAACCGATGGCGGGCATTGTTCGTCTCCTGAAAAGTCGCCCCGGACCGTTTCCGGGCGATGGGCGGACCGGAGGGACGGTCAAAGCGGACCCGCGAACCGCAAGGCCGAAGCGGCAGCGGAGGACCGGAGCCGAAGGCTTATTTGAAAGCGAAGCGGCCGCGAGGAGACCGCAAGCTCGGGGTCCCCACGCGGCGCGCCGCGTGGGGTGGGCGCGGGCGGGGAAATAAGCCGCAGGGCGATGGTTTCGAGGGTTCGCGGCCGTCCCAGGTCATGCGCCCGAGGAGCCGGGAACGGCGTGGGGACGCAAGGCATCACGACGACCATGCCGCCGATGCATTCCCCCCGCGAAGAACCGGATGAAGCAGCGCGGACGCGCACCCGCACCGTCGGATCGGCCGCCAGAACCCGCACCGCGACCCGGCCGACGGAGCTGCCGGCCGGGCCGATGACGACAGGACTGGGATTCAGGTTCGGTGTGAAGAGCGATAGAAACGGACGCCATGTCGACCATCGCTTTCCGCCTGCCGGCCACCTGCGCCGCCCTCCTGCTGATCGCCGCCGCGCCGCCCGATCAGGGTCGCGTCGCTTACATGATCGACAGCGATACCTTCCGGCTTGAGAGTGGCGAGCGCATCCGCATCGCCGGGATCGACGCCCCCGAAACGCAGCCAGGACAGGCCCGATGCCGGGCCGAGATCGCGCTCGGCAAGGCCGCGACCGCGCGTGCCCGGACGCTGTTCGACGGCCGGACCGTCACGATCCTGCGGGTCGGGCGCAGCTATAACCGCACGGTTGCGCGGGTGATGTTGGCCGGTCGTGACGTCGGGTCGGAACTGGTGGCAACCGGGGTCGCGCGCTGGTGGCCGCGCTGGCAGCGCAAACCCGACTGGTGCGTCCGCGCGCGCCAATGAAGATGGCGAAGGATGGAAAAGACCGCGCCCCGGCCCGCGTCAGCGGCCGGGGCGCGGCCGATTTTCAGGACGTCAGCGACAGCGGCGGCACCGCGAAATCCCCCGCCGCGAAATGGGCGAGGATCGCCGCGTAGCTGCCGAGGCGTTCGGCGGTGCAGCGGCCGATCAGCAGATAGTCGTCCTCGTCGGCGGCATAGCATTGCACCTCGCCCGCGCCGGTGAACACGGCGCGCTCGGCGCCCCATTGGCCCGGATAGGCGCCCGACCAGCGGGTGAAGGCCAGGCCATGTTCGACGCACCAGTGTTCGAGGGCCTCGAAGCGGCCCCAGGCCACTTCGTGCGCCATGAGTTCGAGCGGCGCGTTGTCGGGGAACTGCGCGGGCGTGAACGGTTCGCCGTCCCATTCGGTCGATAGACCCTCGGCCTCGATCAGGGCGGCGAGGTCGGGCAGCAGGGAGCGCGACAGGGTGCCGCCGATGGTGATGCTTGCGGATACGCGGTCGGCCATGATGGTCTCCTTTCCCGCGTGGCCGACGCCGGACGGCGGAGGCCACGCGGCCGAAATTTCGGGGTGTGGAAAGAGGCGGGCGACGGGGTTTCGCACCCCGCCGCCCGCACGGGATCAGGCGGCGAGCCGGTCGGCTCCGGCCTCGTCGTCAGGGTCCGGCAGGGCCGTAACCGCACCCGGCGCGCTCGGATCGGGCTCGTCGTCGCTCGGGCTGCGCCGCTCGATCTCGCGCGCGGCCTGCGCCTTGGCATGGGCCGCGACGGTGCCGACGCCGCCGCGCGCCGTATAGGCGGCGGGCGGGAACGCCATCCAGCGCGGCACCCAATTCTCGCGCCGGTCGCGCCCGTTTGTGCCGTCGAGATGATCGCGCACGATGCGTTTCAGGGTCTTGGTCTTTTCGCCGGCATTGGCGCTGGCAACGGTTTCGCCCGCCACCTCGGCGACGATCCGGGTCAGCACTTCGCGGTCGCGGATCAGCTCGAAAAAGGCGTCGTCGGCCTGCCAGCAGCGCGCCATATCGACGCCGATCTCGATGCCCACGGCCTCGACGGCGGCGCTGCCCGACGCCAAGGTTTCGCCCATGACGATGGCGATCACCTCCATGACGACCGTATCGGGCAGGTCGAGCAACCGCTGGAAGATGCCGACGACGCCATAGTCGTCGCCGTTTCCGCCGGTCACGGTCGGTTCCTCGGGCGAGAAGCCGAGCATCGCCAGCACCGCGCGGCGGCGCTCGTCGAAATCGGCCTCGGCCTTGCTGTTGTCGAGGCTGTCGCGGATGTCCTCGTTGCGGGTGGATTGCGGCTCGGCCTTGACGGTCCAAAGGTGCGAACCGCCGATGGCATGGGCGACCATCATCCGTAGCGCGATGGCCGGATGGCCGGTCAAGGCGGCGCGGACGGCGGCATGGCGATGCAGGTCGATATAGGTCTGCATCGTGCTCGTCACTTCGGGCCGGGCGGGCTTTTGTCCGGCCCCGATCCCGCCGCTCGCTTCGGCCTTGGCGAGGCGCGCGGCCTCCTTGCGGCTGACATAGCCTTCGTGGACGATCACCTCGCCGGAGCTACGCACGTCGAGATAGACGCGCCCGCCCTTGCGCTTTCCCGCCTTCTCATATTCCCATGTCGAGAAATGATCGGACGGCGGCACGATGATCGCGTCGGCCCAACCCTCTTCGACATAGGCCGCGCGTTTCGTTTCGATTGCCTCGTTCTGCGCGGTCCAGAAGGCATCGGCATCGGCGACATAGCGGTCCTCGCCGAACAGGTCGGCGACGGTCGCAAGCCCGCTCGCCTCGATGTCAAACAGCGCATGGCGCGCCGGGATCGACTGCCCGCCGAACAGCCACGCCTTCAATTGATGGCCGGTCGGGACATAGCTGTCGGGATCGTCGGCGAGCGCCAGCCATGCCTTCTGCTGGCTCTTGGACGCCATTGTCAGATGACGCACGGTCGCGGCGTCGATCTCTTCCTTGCGGTAGAGGTCGCGGATCGCGGGGAGCAGGTTGCCGAGCGCCAGCACCCGCCTGACCGTGAGGTCGGGCAGGCCGAAGGTCGCGGCGATGTCCTCGACCTTGCGGCCCTCGCGGACGAGACGCGTGAAATTCTCCCATTGCGTCACCTCGTCGGGGTCGAGCCGCGCCATGTTCTCGATCATCGAGGCTTCGATGGCGGCGGCATCGTCGCCCTCGTCGAGGATCGCGCACGGCATGGGTTCGGGCGTCGGATCGCCCGCCGCAAGCCGCTCCTCGGCCACGATCTTGGCGGCATGGAAGCGGCGGCGTCCGGCGACGATTTCATAGCCATCGGGCGCGCAGTTCGGGCGCACTATGACCGGCTGGATGACGCCGCGCGACCGCACGGTTGGCAGGATGTCGGAGACATAGGGAGCCTTCTTCGCATAGCGCATATTGGCCTTGCTCACGACCAGCTTGTCGAGCGGGATAAAATCGAGTTTCATGGCTAGCACTCCTTGTGAGTGCCGGTCCGTCGCTCTTTCCGGGTGGGCGGACCGGCTTACAAAGCGGCGTTACGCGCCGCGCGTCATCCGTCGTTCCCTTGCTTAGGATCGGTCGGAATCTCGGGGACCGGCGCGGCCTCGATGCGCCAGATGAGGGATTGGGCTTGGATGATCGAACCGGCGCGGCGCGCGGTGTCGGCCCAGACCGACAGGCTTGCGGTCGTCGAAAAGCCGATGTCGCGTTCGATCCCCAAACCGAACGGCAAGCGAAGGCTTGCCAGTTCGGACAGGCTGAAACAGCCGAGTTCGGGACAGCCGAAGCCAAGGTCCGCCAGCCCGAACAGCGTGTCGCCATCGTCTTCTAGCTCAGACGCCAGCCATGTCGCCGCGCCCAGCGGATTGAAGAATTTGACGACCGGCACGGGATCGTAATCGCGTGTCGCGGAGCGGTCGGCGTTGGCGCGCAACGCGGCGTGAAGCTCGGGGGTGAGCAAGATCATGCCGCGAGTCTCCCGTCCTGCGAGGCTAGGCGTTCGCCAGTGTCGCCTTGGGCTGCCTCGGCTTGCGCGGCGGCGTGCCGTGCCAGCAGCCAGTCGGCGGCCTTGCTGGCGGCACTCGCCGCGCGGAAGATCGCGCGATTGTCCTCGCGCAGGACGTCCAACCAGCTTGCCAGATAATCGGCGTGACGGACGGTTGGGACGATACCGAGCGCGGCGCAGAGGAAGGCCGATCCCATTTCGGCAACATATCCTGACAGTCCAGCCCAAAATGGCGGTTGGAAGGTGAAAACCATCGGTTGCCTCCAGCACTGCCCAAAAGCCCCATGGCCTCCCCCGAGGCGGGGGTGGGCGGCGAGAGCGACCGGAGAGGCC